>SXGQ01539122.1_pt1 | contig 29126 bp, 28 predicted proteins | sample 3178371 | NCBI WGS metagenome assembly SXGQ01 (sample SAMN11356859, study PRJNA531348) | freshwater metagenome | isolation source: freshwater sample F1-20 | place: China: Fuxian Lake, Yuxi | collected 2017-12-25 | reverse complement strand
TTGGAAAGCGAGTTGGGGGCAACCCCTCGCGGGTTCAAATCCCGCATCCTCCGCCATTAACTTCTATTAGGTCTTAACTGACCACTACCCTCAGCGTCGTGAGCATCGCTTTATACCGCACCTACCGACCTGGCCAACTTAGTGAAGTCATTGGCCAAGATCACGTTGTGACCGCATTAACTCGAGCCATTGAGAATAATCGCATTCATCATGCTTATCTTTTTACTGGGCCAAGAGGTTGCGGTAAAACTTCTAGTGCGCGAATTTTGGCTCGAAGCTTAAATTGTGAAGAAGGTCCAACTGCAAATCCTTGTGGAGTTTGTAATTCCTGTATTTCGCTTGCTCCGAATGGCTCAGGTAACTTAGATGTTGAAGAGTTGGATGCGGCAAGTAATAGTGGTGTTGATGATGTGCGAGACCTACGCGAGAAAGCAATCTACGCACCTGCATCTTCACGCTTTAGATTCATGATCATTGATGAAGCTCATCAGTTATCCGCTAAAGCTATAGATGCTTTTCTTAAAATGGTGGAAGAGCCACCAGCACATTTAAAGTTTGTGTTTGCAACTACTGAACCAGATAAGATGCCAAACACTTTACGTTCTCGAACTCATCAATTTAATTTTCGATTAGTTTCAACCAGAACAATTGCTGGTCACCTGCAAGAAATTTGTGCAAAAGAGAATATAAAGGCTCAGCCAGCAGCATTAATGATGCTGGCTGAGGCAGCAGCAGGTTCGGTTCGAGATGGTTTAAGTTTGTTAGGTCAAGCAATTGCTGGTTCAAGTGAAGCAGGCTTACAAACAGATGAAGTTGCTGCAGTTTTAGGTCTAACCCCTAGACATTTAGTTAATGCAAGCATTAGTGCGTTGGTAGCTGATGATGGACCACAGTTATTTACCATTATTGATCAGGTAGTTGATGCAGGGTATGAACCTCGAAGATTTGCTTCTGATTTATTGCAACGAGTTAGAGATTTATTACTTCTAGAAGTTGCCAAGGATCAAGCTAAAGCATTGATTGTGCTGCCTGAGGAAGAATTAGCTCAGATGGCTGCGGATGCAAAATTAATTGGGGCTGCTCGGCTTTCTAGAGCAGCAGACCTAATTACCTCTGGCATAGCGCAATTAAAGGGTGCCACTGCTCCTCGATTGCAGCTAGAACTACTAGCTGCAAGATTGCTGTTGGCTACAAATAATGAAGGTATTGCAGGAATTGAGCAGCGCATTGCTTTGTTAGAAAAAGGTACTAAGCCTCAAGTTGTGAGTGCTGAACCAGCAAAGCCAGCTGCTGCTCCCCCAAAGCTTTCAACAATTACATCACCACAGAAAACTAAAGTTGAGAAAGTCACAGTTCCGGTTCCACCAAAAAGAGCCAGCACAACAAAAACTTCTGAGCCTGAATCGGAAGCACTTCCAGTTGCTGATCTAGCTAAGTTAAAGGCTTTGTGGCCTGGAATTTTAGAAACCTTGAAACAGGAATCTCGAGTTGCTTGGACTACATTCAGTGAATCTGTTCCGTTGTCAGTATCTGATGGTGTAATTGCTATCGCTATTTCAGATATGCGAGTTCTAGAATTTGCACAGGGCTCTAATCATGAAGAGAAGTTGCGTACTGCAATTAGAGAAGTTACTAAATCTGATGGCGTGATTGCACTAATTGCAGCATCTGATCAAACTCTTGGCAGAGAGTCAATTAAATCTAATCAAGGTGCCAAAATTAACGATGAGACAATTGAAGAAATTGATGGTTTGGCTCTGCTAGAGCGTGAGCTAGGCGCTCGCCCTTTGACGGATAAATAATTTATGTATGAAGGCGTAATTGGTTCATTAATTGAGCGATTAGGTAAATTGCCTGGGATTGGACCAAAAAGTGCTCAGCGAATCGCTTTTTGGATACTAGAAGCTGAAAAGCAAGATATTGATGACTTAGCGAATAGCATTGTTGAAGCCAAACAGAAAATAAGATTTTGTAATATCTGTTTTAATGTCAGCGAAGAAGATCTCTGCCGAATTTGTCGTGACCCAAGAAGAGATCTAAAAATAATTTGTGCTGTTGAAGAGAGCAAAGATGTAATTGCAATTGAGCGCACCCGTGAATTCAAAGGCAGGTATCACGTTTTAGGTGGCGCAATCTCACCTATTGATGGTGTTGGGCCAGATGATTTAAGAATCAAAGAATTATTGAAACGACTGGCAGATGGGGTGGTAGTTGAAGTTATCGTGGCTACCGATCCAAATCTAGAAGGTGAAGCAACTGCTACGTATCTAACTAGATTGCTTCTGCCAATGGGGGTATCGGTTTCCAGACTTGCAAGCGGCTTACCTGTTGGTGGCGACTTGGAATATGCTGATGAAGTAACACTTGGTAGAGCATTTGAAGGCAGACGCCGAATTCAGTAATTTTGTATGGGGTTAGACTTCGCTACTAATAGTCGATAACCGATCTTGGAGTTTTTGTGGCGCTGATTGTCCAGAAATATGGTGGCTCGTCGGTAGCTGATGCTGCAGGCATCAAGCGCGTTGCCAAACGTATTGTGGACACTTTAAAATCAGGAACTCAAGTTGTGGTTGTGGTTTCAGCCATGGGTGACACCACTGATGAACTAATTGATTTAGCTAACCAAGTAACACCAAATCCGCCTGGCCGAGAACTTGATATGTTGTTAACTGCAGGTGAGCGAATCAGTATGGCGGTACTAGCCATGGCAATTGCTGATCTAGGTGTTGAAGCTCGTTCTTACACAGGCAGTCAAGCAGGGGTTATCACAGATTCTGTTCATGGCAAAGCCAGAATCATTGATGTAACGCCAGGCAGAATTAGTGAAGCACTGGCCGCAGGAGCAATTCCAATCGTGGCTGGTTTTCAAGGTGTGGCACAAGCGACTAAAGACATTACAACTTTGGGTAGAGGTGGTTCTGACACCACAGCAGTAGCTCTTGCTGCCGCACTAGGTGCAGATGCTTGTGAAATCTATACCGATGTTGATGGCATCTTTAGTGCTGATCCAAGAAGAGTTCCAAAAGCCCAACATGTTCCCTACATTACTTATGAAGAAATGATGGAACTTGCTGCTATGGGAGCAAAGGTTCTGCACCTACGCTGTGTTGAGTATGCGCGTCGTTTTAATCTACCAATTCATGTTCGATCATCATTTTCTGATCGAGTTGGAACTTGGGTAATGTCTGATGCTGTCTTAAAGGAGAAAAAAGTGGAACAACCAATCATCTCTGGTGTGGCTCATGATCTATCAGAAGCCAAAATTACAGTCGTTGGTGTGCCAGATAAACCTGGTAATGCTGCATCCATCTTTGAAGCAATTGCTAATGCCAATGTGAACATTGACATGATTGTGCAAAACGTTACAACCACTGCAACATCAAGCACTGATATCACTTTCACTTGCCCAAAAACTGATCGCGAAATGGCTGTTAAGACTTTAGAAGCACTAAAACCATCAATTGGATTTAATAGTGTTGAGTTTGATGAAGACATTGCTAAAGTTTCCTTAATTGGTGCTGGTATGCGATCGCACCCAGGTGTGTCTGCATCATTCTTTAGGGCATTAGCATCAGCAGATGTCAACATTGAAGCAATCTCGACTTCAGAGATTAGAATTTCAGTTGTGATTAGAGCAGGCCAAACTGATGCTGCAGTTCAAGCAGTGCACACTGCATTTGGACTAGATGGATCTGGTGAAGCTGTTGTTTATGGCGGGACTGGTCGCTAAATGAAAACTAAACCAACACTTGCAGTTGTAGGGGCAACAGGTGCCGTGGGCACTGTGATGCTGGATATTTTGACTAATCGCGAAGATGTGTGGGGCGAGATTAGGCTGATTGCATCTGCTCGAAGTGCTGGTAAGCAACTTATGGTTCGTGGTCGTTTGGAAACAGTTATTGAGTTAACGCCAGAATCTTTTGAAGGTGTAGATGTTGCGATGTTTGACGTTCCAGATGAAGTTTCAGCTATCTGGGCTCCAATTGCTGCCAGTAAAGGTGCTATTGCGGTTGATAACTCTGGAGCGTTTCGAATGGATCCTGAAGTTCCATTAGTCGTACCTGAAGTCAATGCCGACCAGGTTAAGAATCGTCCTAAGGGCATTATCAGCAATCCAAATTGCACAACTTTGTCAATGATCGTAGTTATTGGTGCTTTACATCAAAAATATGGGGTCGAAGAATTAGTAGTTTCTTCTTATCAAGCAGCATCAGGTGCTGGCCAATCAGGAATTGATTCCTTGCGTGAACAGATGCAACTTGTCGCTGGCACTGAAGTTGGCTCTGTTGCTGGTGACCACAAAAATGTAATTAAAGATCATGGGCCATTCCCGGCATCACTTGCTTTGAATGTTATTCCATGGGCTGGCAGCCTGAAAGAAGATGGCTACACATCTGAAGAGTTAAAGGTAAGAAAAGAATCTCAGAAAATCTTGGGGTTGCCAAACTTAAAGGTAATCGCCACTTGTGTTCGTGTGCCAGTAATTACAACTCACAGTTTGACAGTAGTTGCTAGGTTCAAAAATAAGATTGATATTGATGCAGCTCGTGACCTATTGCGTAAAAGCCCCGGAGTAACAGTGTTAGATGACCCTAGCAATAAAGTCTTTCCAACCCCTGCAGATGTAGTGGGTACTGACGACACTTGGGTTGGCAGACTTCGCGCCAGCATGGATGATGAAAACACTCTCACATTTTTTGTTTGTGGAGACAACTTAAGAAAAGGTGCTGCATTAAACACAGCACAGATTGCTGAAGTTGTAGCTAAAGAATTTAAGTTTTAGTTAGTAATAGCGTTGTAACTTGCAGGTCTTGCTGCATCTACAAACTTTTGCGCAACTGCAACTGCGGTTTCAGCGTCTTCAACAGTAATGACAAATGATTTACCATTATTTTTAATGATTCTTATTGCAGGCCCAGATCTAATGATGTGACCCCAACCAATCTTTGGCATCCACCGCAATCCCCATCCATACAAATATCCTCGAGCATGGAATAACTCGACATCTTGAATTTGATGCCAGCGATATTTTCTTAATGCTCGCCGGTGAAGTCGGGGCTGCCAAGCAATGTAGTCACCATCAATTACAACCCGAACTGATGACAAAACTATTACAGCGACCAATACCTGTGATGCCAAAATTAAGGTAATGCCACCACCAATAGAGTCGGTTGTGCTTAAGTTCAAGAAACTTGGGTTAACTAGAAACAGCACGCCTACTGCCAGTGAGGTCAGTATCAGCAAGTTTCCCACGAGGAATTGCCATGTCGAGCTGGCCGTTCCTTCCCAGTAGTTGACTGCCGCTGGTCTGCGGACGGCTCCGTGCTGACCCATAATGCTCCTAATATTGATGTTGGCAGGAGTCTAAACCCGCAACCTTTTGTACTTGTTTAGAAACAGAGATCTAACCAACTACGCTTCCGCTGTGCTTGATCCTAAATTACTACGCGAAACCCCAGATCTGGTTAAAGCATCCCAGAAAGCTCGCGGGGCAGATGAATCTATGGTTGACGCCTGGATTGCAGCAGACTCTCGTTGGCGAGAGCTCAATGCCGCTTATGACACCAAGCGAGCTGAGCAGAAGAATTTAAGCAAAGAGATTGGGCCTCTCCAAGGAAAAGCAAAAAGTGGAGACGAATCAGTTACTGCCCATCTTGAAGAATTAATGAAAAATGCCAGCAGGATGGCTGATGACCTCACTAAGACAGCTGAGGCTAGAGATAAAGCAGAAGCTGAGGCTGCTCAGATAATGAGTGGCTTTGCCAATATTGTTGATGTAGTAACACCAGTTGGTGGTGAAGAAGATTTCAAAATAATTGAAACAGTTGGCAAACCTAAAGACTTTAAGTCTTTAGGTTTTCAACCAAAAGACCATATTGAGTTAGGTCAGATACTAGGTGCCATTGATATCGAACGCGGAGCTAAAGTTTCGGGTTCTCGCTTTTACTACTTAACCGGACCTGGAGCACTTCTTGAATTGGCTCTAGTTCGAATGGCAATGGAGTTTGCGACCAAAGCAGGCTTCACTCCAGTTCTGCCACCATCTTTAGTTCGCCCACAAGCCATGGAAGGAACTGGTTTTCTGGGTCAAGCAGCAGTGGATGTTTATCACCTGCCCGCTGATGATTTGTATTTAGTTGGAACTAGTGAAGTGCCACTAGCAGCATTTCATATGGATGAAATTCTAGAAGCAAAACAACTACCTTTGAGATACGCCGGGTTTTCACCTTGCTTTAGAAGAGAAGCAGGATCTCACGGCAAAGACACTAAAGGCATTATGCGAGTGCATTGGTTCGATAAAGTTGAGATGTTCTCGTTTTGTAATTTAAATGATGCTGCAGCCGAGCATCAACGTATTTTAGAATTAGAGAAAGAATTTTTGAAAGCACTGGAATTGCCATTTAGAGTATTAGACATTGCGACAGGTGATCTTGGCTCAAGTGCTATTCGAAAATTTGATTGTGAAGCCTGGATTCCAAGCCAAGATACTTATCGTGAAGTGACCTCAACCAGTAATTGCACAACATATCAATCACGTCGACTTCGAATTAGATCTAAGTCAAGCGAGAGTACTGAGTTTGTAGCAACACTAAATGGCACTTTGATGGCCTCAACTAGAACGATCGTGGCTATTTTAGAAAACCATCAGCAAGCTGATGGTTCAGTAGTTGTACCAAAAGCGTTAGTTCCATACTTAGGAATGGAAGTTATCAAACCATTAGCTAATAACGCATGACTTTAAAGTTATTTGCGACAGATCTAGATGGCACGCTCTTAAGAAAAGACCATTCGGTTAGTGATTTCACTCGCAATACTTTTGATTTGGCTAAAAAATCTGGAGTTGAAGTTATCTTTGCTACTGGCCGCCCAACACGTTGGCTACCAACAGTAATTAAAGAAACCAGACATCAGGGGTTGATTATTGGTGGTAACGGCACACTTTTAGTGGATGCCCACAAAATGGAAGTTCTACACATTGATGCCCTCGACAATGCAGCTGCTCGAGAAGTTGTTAACTACATGCGATCAAATATCCCAGATGTTATGTTTGCAATTGAAGTTTTAGAAGAAGGTGATCGCAAGTGGGATCCTGAATATGGGTACCACCGCGAACCTGGATTTGAAGAGCGTCTGCCCGACCCAAATAATGCAGATCGAAGAAGTATTGAAGAATGGTTGGATCTACAAGAGCCAATAGTTAAGTTACTAGCTCGAGTTAAGAAACCAACAATGGATGTCGACACTCAAATTGATTTGATAAAACATGATTTAGTTGATCTTGCTGAAATTACTACTACTGGCTCTTCTGACTTCTTGTTGGAATTAAGCCCAGTTGGAGTTAATAAGGGCTCTGCTTTAGCGCGCTTAGCAATTCAAAAGCGGTTATCTGCTTTGGAAATTGCCGCTGTAGGAGATATGCCAAACGATCTTTCTATGATCAGTTTTGCTGGTTATTCAGCAGCGATCGAAGGTGGGCACCCTCAAGTGGTGGCATTAGCTGATCGAGTAATTCCAGGACCAACCTATGACGGGGTTGCTACCTGGCTCAGCGAGATTGCAAACCTGGGAGCAGAATAAGCCCATAAAGGGGGATCTGATGAGCTTAATTAATATCAATATTGCAGGTATGACATGTGGGCATTGTGAATCAGCGGTCACTAACGCTTTATCCGAAATAGTTGGGGTGAAAGTAATTGAAGTTAGTTCTGCGGCTGGTAAAGCTGTAATTGAGCAGGATTCAAGCGTCCAGCAGTCTCAAATTGCTTCAGCCATTGATGATGCTGGATATGAACTTATTTCTATCTCGGCTTAATTAAATGACTAGCGATTTAATCACTGACAAAGAATTTGAATTAGCGATTGAAGGAATGACCTGCACAGCATGTGCAGGTAGAGTTGAACGACAACTTAATAAGGTTAGTGGCGTTAAATCTTATGTTGATTTTGCAACCGAGACCGCTCACTTGAGTTTAACTAAACCTGTTGCCTTAGAAGAAATTTTTCAAGTAGTTTCTAAAGCTGGATATTCAGCTACCACAAATCCAACTCATCTAGTTGGAGCGTCAAAACTCAATAAGAAACTATTTGTCTCAGTAGTTTTAAGTTTCTTAGTGGCAAGTTTGAGCATGATTGCTGCCTTGCAGTTTGATTACTGGCAATGGGTAACTTTGATATTGTCAATCCCAGTAGTTTTTTGGGGATCTGCCCCTTTTCATCAAGCTGCCTACAAAAATCTTAAACACAAAACCACCACTATGGATACGTTGGTATCTCTTGGCGTCTTAGTCAGTTTTAGTTGGAGTGCTTATCAAGTGCTTTTTGGTGGCGCGGGTGCTGCAAGTTATCGCATGATGTTTAGTTGGTTATCTCATAGTGGAATGGTTGAGTTGTATTTTGAGGTGGCAACTGTGGTGCCAACTGTTGTGCTCATTGGCCGCTGGCTAGAGCTTAGAACACGAAGGTCGGCGACTGATTCTGTTAAAGCATTATTGGCAACTGTCCCAGAAAACTCAATAATCAAAGTAGCTGGGGTAGAAACAGAGGTAAAGACAGCTAGCATCAAGCAATCTGATCTAGTTGTTGTGCGACTTGGTGAACGAATTCCGGTCGATGGCGTAATTCAATCTGGAACCAGTTCTATTGACGCGTCTGTTATCACCGGTGAATCAATTCCACAGGAAGTAGAAATTGGTTCATTAGTTAGTGCTGGCAGCGTGAATTTGTCTGGAATATTAATTATTTCTGCGACAACTCCTGGTAATGCCAGTCGGATCTCTTTGATTGCCTCTTTGGTTAGAGAAGCAACTTCTTCCAAAGCCAAAATTGCCAATCTCACTGATTCAATTTCCAGAATTTTTGTGCCTTTTATTATCTTATTAGCACTATTTACCTACCTTGCTTGGTTTTTCATTGGAGACGATCCAAATCAAGCACTAACTGCTGCTGTGGCTGTGTTAGTTATTGCCTGCCCATGTGCGCTTGGAATTGCAGTTCCAATCAGTTTGATCATGGCTGCTTCAGTTGGTGCAAAAGCTGGAGCAGTAATTCGAAATCCAGACACTTTAAGTCTGCTCTCTAAGATTGACACAGTGGTTTTGGATAAAACCGGAACACTGACAAGTAATCAAATGAGTGTTACAGATGTTGTGGCTATTGGTGTGAATGATCCAAGTGAGGTACTAGCTCGCGCTGCTGCCGTTGAAAAAGGTTCACTGCATCCAATAGCTCAAGCAATTGCTAAAGCTGATAATCAGTTAACAGCCAGCAAAATTCGAGAAGAAGTCTCTGTTGGGGTATTTGGTGAAATTAATGGTCTAGAAGTTTTTGTAGTTAACCCAGATAAGTCTCCAATCCAATTAAGTGCTGAATTGCAATCAGGCGTTACTAATCTTCGCAAATCTGGGGTGGTAGTAATTGTTGGTTGGGGTGGTTATGTAACTGGATTAATCGTGGTTGCAGACACGGTTAGACCGACATCAGCAGTGGCTGTTGCAAAACTTCATAAACTTGGTATCAAGACATTATTGCTCTCAGGTGACTTTGCTCAATCTGTAGAAATTATTGCTAAATCAACTGGGGTGCAGGCGTCAAAGTCTGGAGTTAGTCCCGAACAAAAATACGCAGAGATTGTTGAGTTAAAGAAGTCTGGTGTGGTAGCCATGGTTGGTGATGGTTTAAATGACACGGCCGCTTTAGCCCAAGCAGATGTAGGTATTTCCATGGGCACTGGCACTCATGCAGCCCAATCAGCAGCAGCTATAACCATCATTGGTGATGACCCTGAATTGATTCCGTATGCAATTAGATTGGGCCGAAGAACTAAACGCACAATTGAGCAAAATTTATTCTGGGCATTTATTTACAACATTGTTTTAATTCCAGTTGCTGCCTTAGGTTTACTCAACCCGCTATTGGCTGGAACTGCTATGGCTTTTTCTAGTATTACCGTAGTTCTAAATTCATTGCGAATGCGTCGATTTAGTTAGTGCAATCCTTTACGAATTCGTTCCAACCAATTAACCGCTTCTAGGTGATCGTGCTCGGTTGAGCCCTGTTTCATTTTGGTGGTTACTTTTTCATATCTTGGATAACTGCCCAAGAACCGCACATCTGCACAAACTCGATGTAGCCCCATTAAGGCTTCTCCAACTCGAGCTTCATTGATGTGACCAATGATGTCTACGGAGAAGGTGTAATCTCCTAGAGACTTCTTTGTTGGTCTAGATTCAATTCTGGATAGATCAACACCGCGCACTGCAAATTCTGTAAGTATTTCTAGCAGTGCGCCTGGATGGTTGTCTCGCATGTAAAGAACTAAGGATGTCTTGTCAGAACCAGTAACTTCAGAAAGCTTTCCAGGTTTGGTAACAAGCACAAATCTGGTGGTTGCTTCGCGATTATCGCCAATATCATCTACCAAGATCTTTAAATTGTGAATTTCAGCTGCACGAGCAGATGCAATAACTGCATCAGTATTGCTAGTTCCCTTTTGTAGAGAACTCGCAGCCTCTGCAGTTGATGCCGCTGGCAAGATGTTTGCGGCTGGCAGGTGTGAAGCTAGCCAGCCTCGACATTGCGCTTGAGCATGTGGATGGGTAGACACTTGACGAATCTCATCCAACTGAAGTTGTTGTTTTACTAATAATGCAAACCTCACTGGTAGCACAATTTCTTTAGATATAACTAACGAGTCGCCTTCAGCCAAAGCATCTAAGGTGGCTGACACTGAACCTTCGACTGAGTTCTCAATTGGAACCACTGCTCCAGATACACGCTCGCGACGAACTGCATCTAAAGCAGAATCTACGGTTGAATATGGATAGAGAGTTTCCTGGTTAGCAACCGCGAGCGCCGCTGACTCAGAAAAGGTCCCTTGTGGACCCAAGTAAGCAAGCGACATCTAAATCCCCCTATTAAGTGGCGCAAGCGTACTGATCTCAATGCTCATGGCTGGCGCAGACCTCAACTGCCCACAATCCAAGAACGTATCTGCCCTGGATCATTGCTGATAATTACATCTACTTTGTAACGCAGACACAGATCTAGATCAGCCTTCTCGTCTACTGTCCATACGAATACTTGGTAGCCATTAGATCTTGCTTCCTCCACTACCTCGGGATTATTTCGAATAACTTCTAACCCAATTCCCCAAGCATTAACTTGAGCCAACTTAGAGATCTGCTTTATCCCAGGAATTTTCTGACCAATCAATAAGACTGTGTAAAGATTCTTACTTAACCTTCGAGCTCGAATTAAAGCTGGAATAGAAAAAGACATCAAGGCAGCTCTTGGTGTGTTTGGGTCTGAATTAATCAGATGATATTTGTTTAGCGCTTCAATAGCCTTAGCTTCTAATTTAGATCCACTTTCAGAGAAGTGTTTGGTTTCTACCAACATAATTGAAGACTTTAGATTAGATACAAATTCGAATAATTTCTCCGCAGTCAATAAACGAGTCCAGTTTTCATCACTCTTGGGGTTTGGTCCAAACCAAGAACCAAAATCAAGTTCTTCCAATTCAGTAATTGTTTTATTGCCTAATCTGCCAAATCCATTACTGGTGCGAGTCATCGCCCCATCATGAAAACACACCGGGACTAAATCTTTACTGAGTCTTAGGTCACACTCAAATCCATCAGCTTGATCAACTACAGCCAGCTGATATGCCGACAAAGTGTGCTCTGGAGCATGTTTGGATGCGCCGCGGTGTGCAATCACAAGCGGTCTGTTCTTGCCCAAGAAATTCTGCATGGTGAAATTATCTGCTAAATCAGTGGGATAATCAGCCTATGCGCACAATTAACCTAGATCAGTTAAGTATTGCTCTAGCCGAATTACCCGAAAACCCAAGAGTGGTTGTCTCCGGAAACGCAGCGGTTCCTTGGCAGTTATTAAATGCTTTTGACACTCAAGTTTCACATTACCGTCTACACATGCTTAATGCCCCAGCCTCAATCCCTAACCGGGAAGGTGTGGTTCATGAAACTACATTTGTTGGTGCTGGCATGCGAAACAGTGACCGGTTGGATTATGTGCCTTGTCGATTGTCATTGGTTCCAAAATTGCTTTCAAGTATTCGTCCTGCGGATGTGGTGCTGATCCACACCTCAAAGCCATACGACAATAAAGTTTCACTAGGGATTGAAGTTAATGTGTTACCAGCCGTAATTGATGCTGTTAAATCTCGTGGTGGTTTAGTAATTGCACAAGTCAACCCACAAATGCCCTACACGTTCGGTGAATCAGAACTTGATATTTCTGTTATTGACTACCTAATTGAAGTTGATACCCCAATTAGCGAACATGGGGCTGCACCTGCAACCGATGAATCAGTACTTATTGGTGATCGAATTGCATTCAAGGTTGAAAATGGTGCCACCCTACAAATGGGCATAGGTGCAATTCCAAATGCATTCTTAAGCGCAGTTGCCAAAACACATCAGAATCTAAAAATCTGGACTGAGATGTTTAGCGACGGAGTATTGCTATTAGAAGAACAGGGCAGACTCGATAACGAGATACCAATTAGAGCCTCTTTTGCATTTGGTTCAACAGCACTTTATAAGTGGATGGATCGAAACCCACGAATTCTGATGTTGCGAAGTGAACAAACTAATAACCCAGCAACCGTTGCTGAACAACCCTTAATGACAAGCGTTAATGCTGCTTTGCAAGTTGATCTATTCGATCAAGCAAATGCAAGTCGCATTGGCAAAAAGATTTACTCGGGATTTGGTGGTTCTACTGACTTTATTGTGGGTGCCATGCATGCCAAAGGTGGGCAGGCATTTATTGCCCTTCCGTCTTGGCATCCAAAAGCAGATGTTTCAACAATTGTTCCACTGTTAACTGAGCCTGCAACCCATTTTCAGCACACTGCAATTGTTACTGAAGTTGGGTTTGCGCAGATGTTTGGCCGCAGTCAAACCGAACAGGCTCACGGACTCATTCATAATTGCGCTCATCCCAAGGCTCGAGAAGCCCTCATTTCTGAGGGTCGTCGCCTTGGGCTCGTGACTTCATAAATTTAAGGCAGAATATGCACATGACTGATGCAATGGATGCACTACTTACGGGTCGAATCGGACTGTTAGTTCGAGTGGTCGCAAACCCGGGTCAAAAGTTTGCATTACTAGATTGCCTAAATGACTACTGTGAAAATCTTGATCAAGAACCAGGCACCGAAGCATTCATGATCTCGCTAGACCCAAGTGATGAGAATGTAATTTGGTTGTATGAATGGTTTACTGATCAAGAAGCTTTAGAAGCACACCGAAGCAGTGAGGCTTTTGCAGTATTAATGAACAAAATGCCAACTTTAGTTTCAGGACCTCCAGGAGTACTGCCAATGAATCCACTGCGTGTTCGGCTGGCGCGACAGCCATTAGAGCAATCTATTTAGGTGAAACTTAGTTTCTAAACTACTTGGAACTCGTGGTGCACTAACCTTATTGCTGGAGGTATTTAAGTGAGCTTATTAGATCGCTTTGAAGAACATCTAGATAATCTGCTTAATGGTGCCTTAACTGCTGCGTTTGACTCTGAAGTGCAGCCTGTTGAATTGGTAGCAGCCATCACGCGCGAAATGGATGAGCATGTGGTGGTTAGCGCAAATGGAAGGGTTGTTGCACCAAATCATTTTTTAGTTGAGTTAGCAGATCACGATTTTGATCGTCTTGGTGAATTCTTTGAGACCTTAATTCCTGAATTTTGTGCAGTAGCAGCTTCCCATGCCAAAAAGCAGCAGTACACATTGACTGGTGATATTGCAATCACAATTGAGCGAGATCTAGAACTTGAGAGCGGTGTCTTTCGAGTTGCTTATGAATCAGTAGCCCAAAGCAGTAGCGCTTTAGTGGTAGACATTGCAAACCACACCCTAACGATCAACGGTGCAGTGCATCAATTAACTCGACCTGTTACTCGTCTTGGTAGGTCTGCAGATGCTGATCTAAAAATCAATGATCCAATTATTTCTAGAATTCATGCTGAGATCACAATGGGATCAGTCATAATTTTAAGAGACCTCGACTCAACTAATGGAACATGGGTTAATTCCAAAAGAATTCAGGAGCATCAGTTAGCGGTTGGGGATAGCTTTAAGTTGGGTACGGTTGAGGTCGTCTTTCAATGACCGACTTAGTGGTAACCGTAATTAGATTTGGTTTTTTACTACTTTTGTGGTTTGCAATTTTGAGTATTTTCAATGCTTTACGTAAGGATATCTCTGGTAGTTCTAGTGGTGCAGTGTTGTTTAAACCTAAAACTCTTAAACAACAAAATGAACCCAGAGCATTGGTAGTAATTGATGGCCCAGCCCAAGGAAAAATAGTTAATATCGCCAAACACCCAATATCTATTGGCAGAGCCAGCGTTTGTGACTTAGTCCTAGATGATGATTTCATCTCTAGTAAACATGCCCGTATTACAAACCAAGCTGAGGGATATTTGGTTGAAGATTTGGGTTCGACTAATGGAACTTGGGTTGAAGGCGAGAAATTAACCCAGCCAGTGCTGATCAAACCTGGGGTTCGGATCAAGATTGGCCGGAACACTTTGACTATCCGTAAGGTTGAGGTATGAGTCTGCGATTTCTAGCCGTGGGATCAAGCGATCCAGGAATGGTGCGCAGCCATAATGAAGATTCAGGTTTGATAGCACCTCGACTTTTGGCTGTGGCCGACGGAATGGGTGGTCATGCTGCCGGTGAAATTGCGAGCACCACAATCATTAGAGAGTTGGCTGCAGTTGCAGTTAAAGGCCTCCTAGATGACGATCATCTAGTTAGAGCGATTGAGCGAACCAAGGTTGCTTTGGCAGATCTCTCCCGAAAAGATCAAGCTCGAGCTGGTTTGGGCACAACGGTTTCTGCTGTTTCAATTACTGGAAGCAAAATGACAATTGTGCATGTGGGCGACTCTCGTGTTTACCGCTTAAGAGATGGTGCTCTGCTATCTTTAACTAGAGATCACACCTATGTTCAAACTTTGTTAGATGTTGGTGAAATTACCGAAGATGAAGCCAGGGTTCATCCAAAAAGATCACTACTTACCCAAGCAGTTGATGCACAAAGCATCATTAGCCCAGATGTAATTGAAGTTGAGATGAATCCAGGAGATCGACTCTTGGTGTGTAGTGACGGCTTAAGCACGGTTGTCGAACCAGATGTAATGATTAAATCCCTATTAAAAGATCGTGATACTGCAGTATTCGAATTAGTGAATGCTGCCAGATTGGGTGGTGCTCCAGACAACGTAACTGTGATAGTTGCTGACCTTGTCTCAGATGCCCAAACAGCAGATGCCCGTGGTGTAACGATTATTGGTGCTGCAGCTGAAGGTGCTCCAAGTCTTGATGTTCCAAGGTATTTTGGGTTTAACCCAGTATTAATAGGTATCGGGGCTATTTTGTTTGCTCTAGTAGTTGGTTTTGGGGTTAATAGTTGGTGGTCTAACCAATGGCACGTTACCTCTAATAATGGCCAAGTAGTTGTTAATCAAGGCATTTCTCAAAAGTTCGCAGGTATCAAGCTTTATCGAGAAGCTGTCAAGACAACTATCCCACTAGATTCGCTTCCACTATTTGAACGCAGCCAAATCGAGCGTGGGTTATTGGTTGGCTCACTTAGTGAAGCTAATGAAACTCTCTTGCAGTTAGCCCAACGCTCAAGTGTTTGTATGAGTAGCCCAACTAACTGTTTACCGTAACTATGCGTCGAATTGAGAGACGTTTACTTGCTCTAGTAATTGCAATAGGTTTTGCTAGTTTTATCATAATTGATTTAACTGCACGAGGTTTTGTCTCACTCGTATCAGTAACTATTAGTTTAGTTAATTCTCTATATTTTGTAGTAATACATCTAACTATTACTAAAAAGCGTCCAAGTGCTGATCAACTACTTCTTCCTACCGTCGCATTACTTTCCTTTTTGGGTGTTGCCATGATTTATCGACTTGGTGGTGGAAGTGAAGCATTGAATCAAACAATTTGGGTTGGACTAAGTGCTTTAATTAGTATTTTGCTCTTAATCAAAGCACCGCACACCAGAGTGCTATTGCGAACACCTCTAGTTTTTATGTTGACTGGTGTCCTATTAATTGCTGCACCATTGTTGCCATTTATTGGAGCCACCATAAATGGGGCAACCTTGTGGCTTCGGGTTGGATCATTGAGTGTGCAGCCCGCAGAGTTTGCCAAAGTGGCTCTCATTCTGGGCTTTGCGGGCTTTTTGGCCACTAGGCAAACGCAGCTCACCTGGATTCAGCATTCAGTGATGGGTATTGGGTTTCCAAGACCTAAAGACATCTTGCCGCTATTGGTAATTTGGTTTTTATCTCTTTTGATTTTGATTCTACAAAGAGATTTAGGTAGTTCGTTGTTATTTTTCTTAAGCGCTGTGCTGCTTCTTTACATCACAACTGGAAGAATTGGCTGGTTGATTACTGGGGCAATGCTTTTAGTAATTGGGTCCACATTCGCAATCTTGCTATTCGATCACGTAGCCCAAAGATTTAGTATCTGGCAAAATCCTTTTGCGGACAGTGCTGGTAGTGGTTATCAAGTCGTACAAGCAATTTATGGCTTAGCCGCAGGTGGCATATTTGGAACGGGTTTGGGAAATGGCAATCCAGATTTAGTCCCATATGCAGAAAGTGATTTCATTTTTGCCGCTATTGCTGAAGAGTTAGGGTTAGTTGGTGCTGTCGCAGTTTTATTGTTGTATGCCTTGATAATTAGTAAAGCACTTAAAACTGCCAACTTACAAAAAAGTGCTGGTAGCTCTTTGATTGCTTCAGGTATAGCTGTTTTTATGTTTCTTCAAGTGGTGATAACTATCGGTGGGGTAACTTCGCTGTTACCACTAACTGGCCTTACAACCCCATTTTTGAGCGCGGGTGGCTCGTCATTGCTGGCTAACTACATCTTGATCACAATATTGATGTTATTACAGGATCAAGATCGAAGAGTAGTTGCTGCCGATTCCCCACTAGATGATGACTTAACGCGGGCGATCAAGTTATGAACAAGCAGTTAACTCAAGTAAGTATTGCTTTTGGTGGTATTTTTCTATTACTTTTTCTAAACCTAACAAACCTTCAAGTGTTTGATGCATCAGGGTTGAATAATCGCGCAGATAACAAGCGCAGTTTGTATCAACAATATGATGTTGATCGAGGGGCCATCATTATCTCTGGAAGCCCAGTTGCATATTCTGTTAAAACCACCGGCAGGTTCAAATATGAGCGTCGTTATGTCTCTTCAGCATTCACCCATCCGGTTGGATATTTATCAGCCATATATGGGGTTAGCGGGGTTGAGCAATCTGAGAATGCTTTGCTTTCAGGCGACGCAGACTCATTAACAGTAGATCGAATCAGACAACTACTTGATGGTGGAGCCAAACGTGGTGGATCAACTTCATTAACACTTGATGCTGAGGCTCAATCACTTGCATACCAATTACTCAATGGAAGAAGAGGTGCAGTGGTTGCCATTGAACCTAAAACGGGTCGAGTTTTAGTTTCGGCATCCAGTCCATCTTTTGATAGCAATCTGCTTTCCACCACAAATGCCAAAACAATGCAGTCTGCTTGGCGAAAATTATTAAAAGACCCAAACCAACCAATGCTTAATCGAGCATACGCCCAAACCTGGGCTCCAGGTTCAGTATTTAAATTAATTACAACAGCAGCAGCGCTTGAATCAGGCAAATACACACTAACTACCAAAATTCCAGCCCCGGTGACTTACAAATTACCTGGTTCTACAAAAGAGATATCTAACTGGCAAAAAACTGCTTGTAGTAAAAGTGGTGAGGTCACACTAAGTGTTGCTTTGGAGGTATCTTGTAATACTGCATTTGCTCGAGTTGGTGTTGATATTGGCATTAATCAAATAGTGAAAACTGCAACAGCTTTTGGTTTTGGTACAAATTTCAATCTTCCTGGTTATTCAATTGCTAGCGTAGTTCCTAATAAAGTTGACGCTGCTCAAACGGCATTGGTTGCAATTGGACAGTTTGATGTTCAGTCTTCTGCCTTACAGATGGCTTTAGTCACTGCTGCAATTGGTAATGAAGGTGTAGTTATGACACCACAATTAATTGATGAGCAAATTGGTCCAAACCTAAAGGTAATTAAGAACTTAGATCCAAAAGTTTTTAATAGAGCCATTAAGCCTGAAACAGCAAATGCCTTAAAAGAAATGATGCTGAATGTGGTTAACCAAGGCACTGCTAGTAATGCCCGAATCAAAGGTATTGCGGTTGCGGGCAAGACCGGAACTGCCGAAACTTTGCCAGGGTCAGCGCCACATGCCTGGTTCGTAGCTCTTGCTCCAGCTGAGAACCCAAGGGTGGCAATAGCCGTCATTGTTGAAAATGGCGGCTATGCCAAGGGTAAGTACGCAGGCGAGGTCAGTGGTAATGCAATTGCTGCACCAATTGCTCGGCAACTGCTAGTTGACCTATTGAGCCTAGGATGAACAGGGCAAGATTGGCCATAACAACAAGGGAGTCCTGTGAGTGAGCAACCCCGTCTACTAGGTGGGCGGTATCAATTGGGCGAGATCATCGGCAGGGGCGGTATGGCTGATGTGATCGCAGCAGACGATATTCGGCTGGGCCGAAAAGTTGCAATCAAACTTATGCGTCGAGAGTTAGCAGCAGATCCATTATTTCTAGCAAGATTTAGAAGAGAAGCACAAGCAGCTGCAGGGTTGAATCACCCAACAATTGTGGCTGTCTATGACTCAGGTGAAGACATTGTGGGCACTGGTGCAGAAGCTGCATCTCTTCCATATATCGTGATGGAATTAGTAGAAGGTGAAACAGTTCGCGATATCTTGCGATCTAGTAAAGGTTTCACAACTGAACGCGCATTGCAAGTTGCCCGTGGCGTGCTAACAGCACTTGATTACTCGCACCGAAATGGCATCGTGCATCGTGACATCAAGCCTGCAAATGTAATGCTCACTAAATCAGGTGCTGTCAAGGTAATGGATTTTGGAATTGCCCGCGCTATGTCTGAATCAGGTCACACTCTGACTGCTTCACAAACAGTTATGGGCACTGCTCAGTATTTATCACCAGAGCAGGCAAGAGGACATGAAGCAGACACCAGATCTGACATTTATTCTTTGGGTTGTCTGCTTTATGAAATGCTAACTGGTAAACCACCTTTCACTGGCGAATCTGCGGTGGCAATTGCTTATCAACATGTAAGTGGATTAGTTATTCCACCATCAGAGCATTTAGCAACTATCGACAAAGATATTGATGCCATTGTTCAGATGGCTTTAGCTAAAGATGTGAGTGAGCGTTATCAAAATGCCGCTGACATGCGTGACGATATTGATCGCACCTTGGCCGGAAATCCAGTTACAGCAGTGCTGCCAACGGTGCCTGCGAACTATGCAACGAGTAATGTGACGCCTGTGGTGGTTAAACAAAAGCGCAGTGCGTGGGTTTGGGTATTAAGTGCTGTTGCAGCTATTTTGACTGTTGCGGTCGGAGTTTGGGTCTATGGCTCTGCTCTAAATACCGGCGATAGCAGCAAAGTTGAAGTGCCAAATCTTTCTGGATTAACAGCAGAAGCTGCCGTTACCGTCCTTAGTGATTACAACTTAATTTTGGGCAGTATTACTCCTGAAGAATCAGACCGACCAACAAACTCAATCATTAAACAAGATCCACCAAGCGGCAGTCGTGTTAACGAAAACTCAAGTGTGAATGTGGTGATATCTGGTGGTGCTAGCAAGATCATTGTGCCAACCTTGTCAGGATTAGTTAGTGCTGAAGATGCTCGACGCGCTTTGGCTGCCGTGAATTTGCAATTAGGAAACATAACCTCTATTGATAGTGACCAACCTGAAGGCTATGTGGTTAGTTCCACTCCAGGATCTGGTAGTTCAGTTGATATTGGCACCAGGGTTTCTATTGAAGTTTCCAATGGGTTTGGCGTGGTACCAGCTCTTGAGGGTCTTCCCCAAGCTCAGGCACTAAGTGACTTAGGGGCCGCTGGGTATCAACCAGTCGTTGCAACTCAAGTGTCACCAACAGCAGTGGATGGAACAGTGTTGGCTCAATCACCTGCGGCTGGCACCAGACTAAAAGTTGGATCGCGCGTTTCAATAACAGTTGCAACCGGTGGGGTTCCGCCAGTACCTGAGCCAGTAGATCCTTAAGGGCAATTTATGTTGCCTCGTAGATTATTGGTATTTCAGTTAGTACTTATTTTCTGCAGTGCCACTCTTCTTGTGCCGGCTAAGGCCTTTGCTGCTCCACTCGAGACCTGCAGAATTAGTGCGTCGCCCAGAGAATCCGTCTCGCTAGGGTTTCCAATAAAACCAGAAAGATTGATTCATAAGAAAACTGCCAGGATTTTGATTGTCCCTTTTCGTTTGAGTGATCGTCCTGATTACGTCTTCACTTCAGAAGAAAGATCCAGTTATCTTGCTGCAGGCACCGAAATTGAAAAGCTCTCAGGCGGGAAAAGCAAACTTGAATTTGTTTTTAATGATGTGATTGATGTCAGTACGACAACGCAAGACATAGTGACTCTGAAATCTAACCAGCAACTCGCCTGGCAAAAAGATGAGTCAATTTCAACTTGGGGATTTGTGAGAAACTTTGTTTCTACACAAGATAGTAAAATTGATTTCACAAATATTGATGGTTTGATTTTGCATGGCTCGGCAACACGTGTTGCTGCGGATACCTTTATTGCTGAAGCTTTTATGTTCACTAATGCCGACTCTGGTTGGTTTAGAAAAGTTCCTACAGCTGAGGGCAATCTGCTTAATGCTGTCCTGATTGAAAAACCATCGACAGCTTCTACGCCTTTAATTGTCCATGAAATCTTGCATCTCTACGGACTACAAGATCTGTATGGCACCAACAACGGTCCAAAATCTCTTTCCATTATGGATGAGGCCATGTTCGGCCGTGGTTTGTTGGCATATGAAAAATGGGTTTTGGGGTGGGTCAGTGATGAAGTTGTGCAATGTATTGATGAAGCAGTCGATATTGATCAATCTAAAGTAAGTCTTCAAATTCAGTTAGACCTAACCAAGAACGATCAAATAGTGGTTATTAAACGCGGTGCAGGCACTGCTTTCGTTATTGAATTCTCAAAATCCAGTAATCAAATCTTGTCGTTCTACTCATTAGACAACGATCTTCGTCCACCCATAAACGTCTATTCTGTTCGAGCTAGACCTCCAGCACCTGAGCCACTAAGAGCTGAGGGTAAATACATCAGCTCACAGTTAGATGGCACTAAGTATGTATTGCTAATAAGTGACCTAGTAGAGTCCAAGCTGATTCTAAATTTAATTCCAACACCACAATTACCTAATGCCAGCGACTTAATCCAAAAATCAGAGCAAGCAAGACAAGCCTTTATGGCAACTCAACAAGCCCCGGTGACGACACCAACCACTGCTCCTGTGACAAAGCCAGCCATACAAAAGAAGACTATTGTCTGTGTTAAGGGCAAGATGAGCAAAAAGGTTATTGCTGTTAAGCCTGTTTGCCCTAAAGGCTTTACAAAGAAGAAGTAATTGGGTTTAAGCACATTTCTGGTGCAAATTACATGTTTACAGTTGGCGCTAACCCAACTGCACGTTTTGGTGCATCTAGATCTCCAGTTCTAACTAGCCAGTTAGCCAACATTGCATGGCCATGCTCAGTTAAAACGCTTTCTGGATGAAATTGAACGCCCTCAATATCTAATTCTCTATGTCGCATCCCCATTACTAAATCATTATCAGTCCAAGCAGTTATCTCTAGAACATCTGGGACAGTTTCTTTTCTAACTGAAAGTGAGTGGTATCTAGTTGCACGCAACGGCGAGGGTAGGCCTTGAAATACCCCTTTTTGCTCATGATGAATCATTGAAGTTTTGCCATGTAGTAACTCAGGGGCTCTATCCACCACCGCACCACCAGCAACTGCAATTGCTTGCAGTCCTAGACAAACCCCAAATACTGGTTTGAATTTAGCGACTGAGTTAATAATAGGAATACATGCGCCAGCTTCTTCTGGTGTTCCAGGGCCGGGTGAAAGAAGAACTCCGTCATACTCAAGTGCTTGATCAATTGTCACTTCATCATTTCGAAGCACGTCTACATCCGCTCCAATTTGAGCCAAGTATTGAACTAGGTTGTATACAAACGAGTCGTAATTATCAACTACTAATATTTTGCTCATTGTTTTACCTAGTTATCTTGCTTCTAATTACATCAACACTGCCAGTATAAGCGGGGGCATCAATTGTTGCCTCTTTAGTTACTTGATAACCCAATTTATACAACTGCACATATTGGCGATAAAGCCGCAAGCCTTCTTCATTTCTAATAGCAGTTAACAATCTGGTTTGATCACCAATGCCCTTTATTACAAACGGTGGTGAGAAAACTTGATTTTCAATTAGTAAAGTATTTCCCACACATAAAACAGTTGTAGTTGGGCCAACCCGAACCCCCATCACTGTCACAGCTTCAGCACCACCTCGCCACATAGCGTTAATGGCTGCGAGCACATCTTGCTCATGCACAATTAAGTCATCAGGAACTGCACCAGGTGGTAGTGGTTCACCAGGGTTTCGAATTGCATCCTGCATTGATATTGAAATACCTGGACCAGACACTGGTAATAAATCAACACTATTACTCAAACTATCAATTTCGCCGCGTAGTAATTTTACTTTTACAGATGCAGGGCCAGTTGCTGCTTCTTCAATCTCTAACAATAGGTTTTGTTGAGTTCGAGTTAAGTCCTCGACGTTATTTACTTTCTCTAAAACTAAATCTCTTAATTGGTTTATATTTTGATCCCTAAAATCTCCAGAGCTATCCGCAAAGGTCATAGCCGAATAGAAGGCCAGGCCAATTAGGGTCAGGAGGAGGGTTCTTGCATACATATGCGCAGAGTAGAGATACCCTTCACCCCATATTCAAGCCTGGAGGCAGTTGTGACCAAAGACCTAGACGGAACCCATAAAGCCAAGCCGGTAAAGCTGGATTCACCTAAGTGGCTAGCGCCACTGATGATCATCTTGTTTGTGGTGGGTTTGATTTGGATTGTCACCTTCTATCTTGCTGGCCCATCGATACCTTTAATGAGGGATCTACCAAATCTAGGCAATATTGGTGTTGGTTTTGCCTTCATCACTGCTGGGTTTTTTCTTTCAACTAAGTGGAAATAGCAACCTAATTACATCGTTGTAATTCCTCCACACCTGTGTAGAGGTTGTGGATAAGTTAGGCGATCCCGCCATACAAGAATAAGAGTTCGTTAGTTCTGGCAGTAACTGACCATTGCAAGATAGCCAGAGCAGTAATCACACCTAGAACAGCAGATGCTTTGCCAGTACTTGATGGCCGTCTAGCTAGAAACCAGGCAAGTGCGGCACCTGTTAGCAGCCCACCTAGGTGCGCTCGCCAATCTATTCCTGGAGCTAAGAATCCAATTACCACGTTGATTCCAATCAGCGCCCAGATCTGACCTGTTTCTTGATTTAACCGCGATCCCACAACTAGAAACGCACCCATTAATCCAAACACTGCACCAGATGCGCCAACTGAAAATGAGCCAGGATTAGAAAACCAATAAGACGTAACAGAGCCACCTAGTAGTGAAACTAAATAAAGTGCAGCAAATTTAGAGTGTCCAAGCAATCGCTCCAAGTCAGAACCTAAAGTCCAAAGCAAAACCATATTAAAGATTAGGTGCAACCAAGACGCATGAAGAAAGCCTGCTGTTAAAAGTCGCCAGGTTTGTGATTCAAAGGCAATTGCAGCTGGATGCATTCCATAATTGGTCGCAAAGAAATTAATGCTGTCGCTTAACCAGGCAATTGCAAAAATTAAAAAATTTATAGCAACTGTAATCTGCACAAACTGTGCAGATTGGGGACTTCTTCTGGAGAAAAAGCTCACACTTAGGAAATTGTTACGTGAGTTAACAAAATCTCGGTTAGTGGACGATCTTGCGCATTTGTTGGTTGACCAATGATATTTTCAACAACTTTGCGTGACTCTTCGTCTGCTACTTCACCAAAAATGGTGTGTTTCATATTCAACCATTTGGTTGCAGCGACAGTTATGAAGAATTGGGAACCATTGGTATTTGGCCCAGCATTAGCCATTGCTAGCAAGTATGGACGATCAAAAATAACTTCTGAATTGAATTCATCGGCAAACTTGTAGCCAGGGCCACCAGTTCCGTTGCCAAGTGGGTCTCCGCCTTGAATCATGAATCCTGAAATACAGCGGTGAAAAGGAATATTCTTATAAAGAGCGCCTTCTTGTTTTTTGCCAGTGCGTGGATCGCTCCACTCCTTGCTGCCATCGGCCAAACCAACAAAGTTAGCTACTGTCTTTGGGGCCACATCTGGAAACAGATTTAGTTTGATATCACCAAGGGTGGTGTGCATGGTTGCGCTAGTTGACATTAAGTCCTCGTCTTCATTTAGTTGTTTGTGGAGACTAGGGGAATCGAACCCCTAACCCCTGCCTTGCAAAGGCAGTGCTCTACCAATTGAGCTAAGTCCCCCGCGATTAACGCAGGTCTGGTGATGAATCGGCTTCTACCCATTCATCTTCAGATGATGATTGCTGCAGCAAGTTTTGATAAACCCAAACTACTGCACCAATAATCGCGCCAAGCAAGGTAATTCGTCGCAAGAACTTAAACATCACCTCTCCTAACGTTAAATCATTTGAAACGTGGGCCTAGGAGGACTTGAACCTCCGACCTCTTCCTTATCAGGGAAGCGCTCTAACCAGGCTGAGCTATAGGCCCTTGTCTTGACCCGAAATCTGGTCGCGAGCGAGCGCAGACTACCTCAGTAGATTCCGGGTCTAAAAAACTGGGTCAGTTATCTTCTTTCAGGCTCACTTGGACGCCTCCTGTTAGGCCCACAACCAGGTTATAAAGCACCGACCACACCAAGGCTAACCCTGACCATAAAGCAATTTGTAAGGCTGAAAACACGAGACAAAGCCCCAATACTCGAGGTAGCGATAACAGTGACGGGAAGTCAACTGTTGAGGTACCAAGCAGGTCTCCTAAGGCATTACCAAAGGTAGTTAAAAAACCAGCGGCAGTTAGTAGAACCCAAAAAATAATTATGGTAACTGTGAACACAATTGAAAATGCAACCGACAACATAAACCCAGTTTTTAGAGCTGACCAAGGATTAATTTGGGTAACCCGAAATGGTTGGCTCTTCTTACTTGGAGTAATTGCCATAACTACTCTTCTTCAGTCTCATCGGCTAGTAGTTTTGCAACGGCTACCACTACTGCGCCATCTTTGAGATCCATAAACGAAACTCCCATGGTGTCTCTACCTGTTGCTCTAACTTCGCTAACTTGAGTTCTAATCACAATTCCGTTTGATGCAATTCCAAATAACTCATCATTTGGTTCACACACCAAGGCTGCAACTAATTCGCCTCGTTCTTCGACTAATCGCATTGCGCGCATACCCATGGTGCCACGGCCTTTTGCTGGCCATTCAGTTAGAGATGTGCGTTTAGCAAAACCGCCATCTGTGACTGTTACAAGTGCCGCCCCTTCTCGTACCACATCCATGGCTAATAGGTGATCAGTATCGCTTTTAAATCGCATACCAATAACCCCTGAGGTTGCACGCCCCATTGGTCGCAATGTTGCGTCATTAGTGTTAAACCTAACTGATAAGCCTTTGGCTGAAACCAAGATTAGGTCTTCGTCTTTGCCTATCAATCTTGCCGAGATTACTTCGTCATCTTCCTTAAGGTTAATAGCGATCAATGTGCTGCGGCTAGTATCAAATTCAGATAGAGCTGTTTTCTTAACAAGACCTGATTTAGTTGCTAGCACTAAATATTTTGCGTCTTCGTAATTTTTGATTGACAATACTTGGGCTATTTGCTCGTCACCAGTTAGTGCCAAAAGGTTTGCCACGTGCTTACCTTTAGCGTCTCGCCCTGCTTCAGGTACTTCGTATCCTTTAGCTCGATAAACGCGGCCTTTGTTCGTGAAGAACAAAAGTAGGTCGTGGCTTGATGTGACCAGGAAGTGCTCAACGATGTCGTCCTCACGAAGCGCTGCCCCTTTAATGCCCTTCCCGCCTCTGCGCTGCGAGCGATAAAGATCAGTCATGGTGCGTTTGGCATACCCGTCACGAGTAATTGTGATTACGACATCTCGCTCAGCAATTAGATCTGCCATAGAAACTTCGCCTTCATCAGGCACAATCGCGGTTCGACGTTCATCACCAAACTTATCTACAATCTCTTTAAGTTCTTCGCCAATGATTTTGCGCTGCATATCTTCATTGGCCAAAATCGCTTGGTAAGAAGTTATTAAGGCCATCAATTCAGCGTGTTCGTCAATAATCTTTTGTCGCTCAAGTGCTGCCAGTCTTCGAAGCTGTAGATCAAGAATTGCAGTTGCTTGAATTTCATCAATTCCAAGCAACTGCATTAATCCAATTCTTGCTTCTTCTGGAGTTTGACTTGCTCTAATTAGTTTAATTACCGCATCAATTGCATCTAGGGCTTTTAGGTAGCCATTGAGGATGTGAGCTCGCTTTTCAGCTTCACGCAATCTGTATTTCGTTCTGCGTTGGATTACCTCAATTTGGTGTGCGATCCAGTATGAGATGAATTGATCAATTGTTAAAGTTCTAGGAACCCCATCAACTAGTGCCAACATGTTGCAGCCAAAGGTTTCTTGTAGTTGGGTGTGTTTGTAGAGGTTGTTTTTAACTACTGTTGCAACTGCATCCTTTTTAAGCACAACCACAATGCGCATACCGGTTCTAGAAGACGAGTCATCTCTTAAGTCGGCAATTCCTGGGACTTTGCCAGCATCAACTAACTCAGCAATTTTCAGTTTTAGATTGTCTGGGTTAACTTGATAAGGCAGCTCCGAGATCACCAACATGGCGCGCCCTCTGGAATCTTCTTCCACGTCAATAACAGCTCGCATAGTTACTGATCCACGACCAGTTCGATACGCCTCTTCAATTCCACGGTAGCCAATAATTTGAGACTTGGTTGGGAAGTCTGGACCTTTGATGCGTTCTAGTAGAGCGTTTAGTAATTCTTCTCTCGAAGCTGTTGGGTTTTCTAGCGACCATTGAATTCCTGAAGCAACTTCACGCAAGTTGTGAGGTGGAATATTGGTAGCCATTCCAACCGCTATACCACTTGAGCCATTTATTAATAAATTTGGAAACCTGCTTGGCAAAATTACTGGCTCTTGAGTTCGACCATCGTAATTTGGTACAAAATCAACAGTGTCTTCGTTGATGTCTCTAACTATCTCCATGGCTAACTGAGTCATGCGAGATTCGGTGTAACGCATCGCAGCAGCACCATCGTTACCAGGTGAGCCAAAGTTTCCTTGGCCATCAACTAGCGGATAGCGCATTACCCATTCTTGAGCTAAGCGAACCAATGTGTCATAGATCGCGCCATCTCCATGTGGATGGTAATTACCCATAACGTCACCCACAACACGAGCACATTTACTGTAACCGCGATCGGCGCGGTAGCCACCATCAAACATCGCAAACAACAAACGTCGGTGTACTGGCTTTAAACCATCTCGCACATCTGGCAATGCTCTACCCACAATAACGCTCATTGCATAATCCATGTATGAGCGCTGTAGTTCTCCGCGAAGATCTACCGGTTCAATTCGTCCGTGTTTTGAAACTTCTTCAGTGCTGGTCACAGTTGAAAGCCCATCCTTTAAATATCTAAGAAACGCACGTCACGTGCGTTGTGCTGAATAAAACTTCTACGAGACTCAACGTCTTCGCCCATCAAAATACTAAACAAAGCGTCAGCTGCTGCTGCGTCATCCATGGTTACCTGTAGTAATACACGTTTTTGTGGATCCATAGTTGTATCCCACAACTCATCAGCATTCATCTCGCCCAAGCCTTTGTAGCGCTGAATTGCGTCATCTTTTGGTAACTTTTTGCCGTTAGTTTTACCTAATTCAATTAAGGCATCCCGTTCGCGGTCTGAATACACATACTCGGGTGCTTCTCTGGCCCATTTAAGTTTGAATAGTGGCGGTTGTGCTAAATAAACATAACCTTCTGCAACCAATGGCTTCATAAATCTAAACAAAAGTGTTAGTAGCAAGGTTCTAATGTGTTGACCGTCCACATCAGCGTCAGCCATTAAAACAATTTTGTGATATCTAAGTTTGGCTAGATCAAAATCATCGTGCACGCCGGTTCCTAATGCAGATATTAAGGCTTGCACTTCGTTGTTTTGAAGAACACGGTCAATTCGAGCTTTTTCTACGTTTAATATTTTGCCTCGAATTGGCAATATTGCTTGGGTTCTAGAGTCTCTGGCAGTTTTAGTTGATCCTCCAGCAGAATCGCCTTCAACAATGAATAGTTCACAGTCTTCAGGATTAGTGCTTTGGCAGTCGCTTAGTTTGCCAGGAAGGCCGGAAGAGCCTAAAAGACCTTTTCTGCTTCGTGCTAAGTCTCTAGCTTTTCGAGCGGCAATTCGAGCAGAAGCCGCTGAAATAGATTTACGAGCAATCTCTTTACCTTCAGTTGGATGTGATTCCAACCATGCACCAAATTCTTCGTTTAACACTGACTGCACAAAAGACTTAATCTCGGTGTTTCCAAGTTTAGTTTTTGTTTGTCCTTCGAATTGTGGCTCATGTAGTTTCACTGAAACAATCGCAATTAAACCCTCACGAATATCTTCACCTGTTAAATTAATGTCTTTTTCTTTTAGTAGGCTCCAGTTTCGAGCGGCCTTATTAATTAGAGAAGTTAGCGCGGTTCTAAAACCCTCTTCGTGTGTTCCGCCTTCTTGGGTATTGATTGTGTTTGCGAATGTGTAAACAGATTCTGAATAAGACGAAACCCATTGCAAAGCAATTTCGGCCATGTAGCCTTTTTTCTTATCTTCAGAAGAGAAATGCAAAACGTCTTTGTGAATTGGAGTGTCAGACTTAGCTTTAGCAATGTGTTTAACAAAATCGATTAGACCATCATCATATTTGTAATCAACCATTCGAGGTTGATCGTCAATTAACTCTCGGTCATCAACTAGAGTGATTCGCATACCTTTATTTAGAAAAGCCATCTC
>SXGQ01067254.1_pt1 | contig 29148 bp, 30 predicted proteins | sample 3178371 | NCBI WGS metagenome assembly SXGQ01 (sample SAMN11356859, study PRJNA531348) | freshwater metagenome | isolation source: freshwater sample F1-20 | place: China: Fuxian Lake, Yuxi | collected 2017-12-25 | reverse complement strand
TGTGCGACCCTTCAAAGTTGGTAAGCACCGTGCGCTCGACGATGTGCATGAAAGCATCGCCGAATTACGCTTCTACCGCGAGAAAGTTTTTGTTCAATGACCCAACCTGTCCCCCGAATACCTAAACAAGAGCAATTGCCGGCGAGTGACGACATCCTCGAAATTGCACCAGGTGTTCTGCGGGCTCAGTTGCCGATCTCAATTCCAGGGCTTGGTCACGTCAACATGTATGTGCTTGAAGATGAGCGCGGTGTCACTTTGGTCGACCCCGGTCTTCCCGAGAAGGCCAGTTACGCAGTTGTCAAAAAACGACTCGTACAAATGGGCGTTCCCCTGAAGCGAGTTCATTCGGTCATTGTGACTCATAGTCATCCCGATCATTTTGGTGGCGCACATTGGCTACGAGCCGAAACTGGTTGCGACATCATCACGCACGAAAAGTTTCGCGTCTTTTGGGATCCAACCGAACCACCCGATGTCGACATTGACGATCCAGACAACGCGCCGAAGCATCGCATGCCGTGGGAGCCTCCACCGTGGGGCGGACCTGGAATGGATATCCCCTTTAAGCGTCGTGCCCGTATTGCGGTGACTCGTCGAATTCCCAAACTCATGCGCTTGCCCCGACCGACCATCCGCTTGGCTGATGCCGAACATTTCAGTTTTGCCCGTCGTGAATGGGTTGCTATTCATACTCCCGGACACACCGCCGACCATTTGTGTTTATTCGACCCCGAACATGGACTGATGTTGTGTGGCGATCATGTCTTGCCGACAATCACTCCACATATCAGTGGCATGATGCCCGCCAAAGATCCGCTCAACCTGTTTTTTGAATCACTCGACAAAGTTGCCGCTTTTGGCCCACAGGTCAAGATCGCGCTACCTGCCCACGGCGACATCTTCACCGATCTTGCTGGACGCGCCAACGACATCAAAGAACATCACGTTGGGCGACTTCAAAAATTACGTGATGCTTGCATTGAAGTGGACCGCCCCACAACAGTGATGGAAATGTCAACGTATCTTTTCTCGCCTCGATCACAAGGCGGAATGGCCGACAGCGAAACATATGCCCATCTTGAGCATCTTCGCTTAGCTGGTGAACTGGATCGTGTTGATATAGATGGGCGTTACCAGTACACACTGAAGGACTAAATGGTGGCAGGCTGTAGACATGAATAGCCGCCCAAACGTTCTCTTCATCACGCTTGATCAGTTTCGTGGTGATGCGCTGTCGTGTGCCGACCATTTCATTGTCAACACTCCACACCTTGATGCCTTAGCTCAATCAGGAGTTCGTTTTTCACGCCACTACACCCAATCAACCCCGTGTGCGCCAGGTCGAGCTGGGCTCTATACGGGTATGTATCAAATGAACCATCGGGTCGTGGCTAATGGAACTCCACTCGACAATCGTTTTGACAACGTTGCCCGACTCGCACAACGAAGCGGATATCAAGGAAAACTCTTTGGTTACACCGACCAATCAATTGATCCACGAATGACTGTCGGTCCCGATGATCCGCGATTACAGACTTATGAAGAGATACTTCCTGGCTTTGAGTGGCAGCTCAATCTCACTGGCCCTCATCAACCTTGGGTTGATTTCTTAAAAAGTCATGGCTACGACACTTCACTCGGCCATATGCGCATGTTAGATACCGAGCACGAACGGCCCGTTGAACACAGCGTTTCAAGTTTCACAACTGACTGTCTCATTGATTACATTTCGAGCACCGAGACCAACGAACCTTGGTTTATTCACGCGAGTTATCTACGTCCTCATCCGCCTTATTCGGCACCTGGGCACTACGCTCACATGTACGACCCCGCCGATGTTGGTCTTCCTATTGCTCCTGCCGATGGTCGTCACGGATTTCATGACCTGTTGCTCAAGATTGAATCGACGGCGGCACCGGTTGATGAATCAGAGATGCGCCACCTGAGAACTCAATACTTTGGCATGATCTCTGCCGTCGATGAACAAATGGGCCGACTTTGGCAGACCCTTCGTGATCTCAATCAATGGGACAACACCATCATCGTCGTGACTGCCGATCATGGCGAACAACTTGGTGATCACGGGCTTATGCAAAAAGTGGCATGGTTTGAAGAAAGTCATCACATACCAATGATTATTCGCGACCCATCACGACCACATGCCCACGGAAACGTCATCACCGAGTTCACCGAAAGCGTTGACCTGCTTCCCACGCTCGCACAAATCTGGGAGCAACCTATTCCATTACAGTGCGACGGTCATTCGCTCATTCCCTTCTTATCTGGTGATGAACCAACGACATGGCGCGAAGGCGCATCTTGGGAATTTGATTGGCGCTACGCACTCATTCCGCATGTGCAAAATCAATGGCCCTGGGATGAACGACTGAATGAATCTCATCTTGCGGTCCACCGCACTATTGACACTGCATACGTACAATTCGGCGATGGCTCTTCGTTGTGTTTTGACATCGCCACCGATCCAACATGGCGCACTCAAGTCACCGATCCGCAACGCATTTTGCATATTGCTCAGCGCATGCTGGTGTGGCGCAGTCGGCATGCTGACCGCACGCATACTGGACTACTCGTGGAGAATGGTGGAATTGGGCAATGGCCACCCGGCATTTCGTGGAGACAGTCTGAACAAGGAGCAACACGATGAACCCAGCGCAGTCTGAACGACATGCACTCTGCAATCTCTTTTTGGAAGTAGGTCCAGACGCACCGACATTGTGTGAAGGTTGGAATACTCGAGATCTTGCGGCGCACATCATTGTTCGTGAATCTCGCCCCGATGCCGCTGGTGGAATATTGATCAAGCCACTTGCCGCATACGGTGAAAAAGTACGCAAGGGTGTTGCGCTGCGTGATTGGAAATCATTAGTTGAGGCAATCCGCAATGGACCACCGCGTCTCTCTCCGATGAGACTCACATTTCTTGACCGACTGACCAACACGTTGGAATTCTTTGTCCACCTCGAAGACGTACGTCGCGCCCAACCCAACTGGGAACCACGAACACTGCTTGATGACTTGGAATCTCAGTTACGAACCTCCATCACCCAAGGAGGCCGACTGTTTGCCCGAAAGTCACCGTGTGGTCTCAAATTGCAGATCACTCACGGCCCACTCGCCCTCGCCAAAAAAGGTGAACCTGCCGTGACCGTAACGGGCGAGGTCGGAGAACTCATCATGTTTGTATACGGTCGCCAAGATCACGCGCGCGTTGAGCTCTCGGGTCCTGATGATCTCGTTGAGGCGGTTCGCTCCACAGCATTCGGTGTCTGAGTCCAAATCAAAGCACCCAAAGGTGGCAAACTCAAGAGTGTGACGCGGGATATCGACAAACTCATTGGACAGATGACAATTGAGGAAAAGGCGCTTCTCACGACTGGTGCCACAATGTGGTCAACCAACCCCGTCGATCGTCTCGATATTCCTGCAGTCACGGTCACTGATGGTCCTGCTGGAGCACGAGGACCCATTACCCCTGGTATCGGAACTCAAGTAGCGACTCTTTGTATTCCCTGTGGATCTGCGCTCGGTGCAACCTTTGACGTTCTGCTTCTCGAAGAACTCGGTGTCGCGCTTGGTCATCAAACTCGGTCCAAAGGTGCACGAGTGTTGCTTGCCCCAACTGTCAACCTTCATCGCTCACCACTATTCGGACGCGCTTTTGAGTGTTACTCCGAAGACCCTCTTCTCTCGGGCAAGCTAGGTGCATCATTCATTCGAGGTGCTCAATCACAAGGGATCGCTACAACCGTTAAACACTTTGTTGGCAATGACGCCGAATTTGAACGAATGACAATCAACAGTGTGATTGACCAACGCACATTGCGTGAGGTGTATCTGCTCCCATTTGAGTTGGCAGTTCGCGAAGGTGGATCACTTGGGATCATGACGTCGTACAACCGAATGAACGGCGTGTACTGCGCCGAAAATAGCGAGCTCTTACAAGACATCCTCCGTGATGAATGGGGCTTCGAAGGTTTCGTTGTCACCGATTGGTTTGCTGGCTTCACCACCGAAGGCGCGGCACACGCAGGCCTCGATCTTGAGATGCCCGCTCCACCACGTGGCTACGGAAAATTCTTGGCCGAAGCTGTCAAGGAAGGGCGTGTTGATGAAGCCGATCTTGATCGGGCCGTACGCACTTTGCTCTCAACGTTTGACCGCCTTGGTGCATTAGATGATGAGCCGCAAGCACCTATGGCAATTGATCTTCCTGAACATCGCCAGCTTGCGCGACGAGCAGCAGTGAGTTCTATGGTTTTGTTGCGCAACGAAAAGGTCAACGATCAGGCCTTACTGCCGCTCAATACCAATGGTTTAAAGTCGGTTGCGGTCATTGGTCCAAACGCTGAACGCACTCGCATCATGGGCGGTGGCTCAGCCGAAGTCATGCCCCATCACCGCACGGCAATCATTGATGTTTTACGCGAACGACTTGGCGCAAAAGTCGCAGTTCGCCATGAAGCCGGCGGAAACATTGATAAAACAACGCCCACCGTTGATCCGCTTCTGGTTAAGCGCCCAGATGGTGCTCCCGGATTTGAAGTCGTCGTCTTTGATGGTGATGCATCTAACAACACCGAACTCACTCGAGTGCATCGACCCGACGGTCGGATTGTGCTGGTCGCACGTAACGATGCAGGTGTTCCGACTTCGAGTTACCACTTCAACGCAACAGGAATCATTACGGTTGAAACTTCTGGTCAATACGTCGTCTCTCTCGTTGAGGTCAGTCCTTGTCGGCTATTGCTCGATGGTGAATTAGTCGTTGACGGTGCTTCAAGTATTCCACCAAGAGGGCAATCGTTCTTTGGAATGGGCAGTATTGAAATAACTGCAATCGTTGATCTCGTTGCTGGTCAGCAACACGAACTTGTTCTTCAATGTGATGCAACAAACAAGCAATGGGCCCATGGCGCCCAAGTTGGACTGCAGTTTATTGAACAAGATGATCCCGTACGTCGGGCAGTTGAACTTGCTGCCGAATGCGATATCGCACTTGTTGTCGTTGGCACTACTGATGATTGGGAAAGCGAAGGTCACGACCGTGACACTCTTGATCTTCCTGGTCGTCAAGTTGAACTAATTCGAGCGGTTGCTGCAGTAAACAAAAAGACGATCGTGCTTGTCAATACCGGAGCACCAGTTGACATGTCGTGGGCCAATGACGTTCCATCTGTGGTGCAGATCTGGTTTGGCGGGCAAGAAATGGGACATGCGGTTGTAGATGTTCTTCTTGGTGAAGCCGATCCCGGTGGACGGCTTCCCACCACTATCCCTGAACGAATTGAACACACTCCGGCTTACGGAAACTTCCCAGGAGAACATGGGCAAGTGCGTTATGGCGAAGGAGTCTTCATTGGCTATCGCTGGTATGAAGCTCGTCATTTACCAGTGCGTTTCCCGTTCGGGCACGGCTTGTCGTACACAACATTTGAAATAGGCCAGCCTGATTGCGATGACACCGAGATTTCTTCAGATCAAAAAGTCACGATTCGAATCCCTGTCACAAATACCGGCAAGCGAATTGGTACCGAAGTTGTTCAGGTCTACGTAGCGCCACGCAACTCGTCAGTGCAACGCCCGAAGAAGGAGTTGAAGAGTTTCGCAAAAGTGAATTTGAGTCCTGGGGAAAGCACCGTTGTCACCATTGAACTTTCACCCCGCGACTTTGCTTTTTGGAATCCTGGAGACATGTACCGCTCGGTGTTGCGACCACAGGTAACTGGGGAATCAGCGAACATCTCATTAAGCCAGAATGGTTTTTGGCAAGTTGATCCGGGTCTCTACGACATTCATATCGGATCGTCATCGGCAAACATTGCTCAACAGGTGGTTATTGCCATCTCTAATGAAAGTGATTTGGGCCAATAACGATGATGTTGCTTCGCAGACTTGATGACTACCAAAGTTGGCAAATCTCTTATGCAGGTACTTCCATCCTCGTTGACCCATGGTTGACCCCTGAGCCAATTCGTGGAGCATTTGATCGTCAGCATCCGGCCGGATTTACATCGCTGCGTGAATTACAACTTGAGAGTGGATCAATAGGCGCAATTGTTTTGTGCACCTCGGTCAATGATCACTTACGCGCTGAGACTCTCAAATTGATGAGTGACATTCCGGTTCATGGCAATCTCAAAGCGGCCAAGGCGGCACGTGCAGCTGGATGCACCTCGACCCACGCTCACGAAGTTGGCGAAACCTTCGCGGTGGCCTGCACCGAAGGTGGAGAAATACGCGTCACCGTCACCAAGACTGGCCTACCACTTGGGCTCATCGCCGTTGGGTATCTCTTTGAAGCATTTGACCATGAGGAGAATTCAGCAGGACGCGTGTGGATTGAGCCCCACCAACCCACGAAAGCAACCGCAGAAACTTTGGGCACTGTTGATGTCGCAGTTTTGCCTACACAATCGGTTGTCGCCGTCGTTCTGCCAGTGACCGCTGGACCTAAGAAGTCAGCACAAGCTGCGAAGCTCGCAAACGCACGTGCTTTAGTAGCAACGGCCACTCAACCACAGCGCGATATGAAGCTTTGGCAAAAGGCTTTGTATTACGTGAGCGGCAGCAACGCTCACGCACACAATCAATTAGTTGGCACCAACACCCAGTTCATCGAACTACGAACTGGTGACTGGCTTGATGTGAAATCTGGTCGCTAGTTAGTTACTGAATACGCAACGTGTAGACAGGTGTGTCATCAGGACGATTAGGCAAAGTCACAGAGTGACCTTCGCGCTTCAGCGGCGCATTATGTCCGAGCAATTTCACATCACCCTTGGGTAATCCATCAATCGTGATCTTTGCCGTTGACGGACGGCCAATAACCATGGCGTAAATCGCGCCGTCTGCACCCTTGGTCAAACGCACCACGAGTCCTTCATCGGTCGACAATGTTGAAACCTCATGGGGTCGACTGCCGTAGATGGCATCACCGTTGACCGACAACCATTGACCCATGGCCAGTAATCGCAATTGCTGAGCCCACGGAATTTCTCCGCCCGGCATTGCGCCGTAATTCAACAACAGGTTTCCACCGTCAGCAACAATGTTGACGAACATCGTAATGAGTGCGGGGATTGACAAATACGTCGAGTCATCTTCATCTTGTGTGTACCCAAAGCTTGTTCCGATTCCGCGGGTGACTTCGTACATCTTTTTCGGACCAGCTGCTTCTGTTGTGTATTCAGGAGTTCCAAAGTCGGCGTGACTGGTCCCCTGCATCACACCGATGAAGTCAAAACGATCATTCACGACTCCCTCGGGATTGCCGTTGTAGAAATCTGCCATTAACTGCGCGGCACCTTCACCGAATCGCGGATAACCAATGTCGTTCCACAAAACATCAGGGTTGTACTTACGAATCAATTCATGCCAGTGAGCTTCGGCGTACGCGTGATACGTATCGTCTTGCGGAATCGCCCCGTATAAGGTCGCCCAACTCTTGATACCGAGTCCTTGGAAGGTCCAGTCAATTCCACCGGAGTAATACACACCGAAACGAAGTCCTGCGTTTCGAGCAGCATCAGCACACTCTTGAACAAGATCGCGTTGCGACGACCACTTCTCACCATGAGTGGGGTTAGGTGTTTCCGATGGCCACATCAAGACACCATCGTGGTGCTTGGTCACCATCACGCAATACTTTGCGCCTGACGCTGCGAGTAATTGTTCCCAACGCTTGGCATTCCATCCTTTGGCCGCTTCGAGAAAGATGTCGACGAAAGTTGAGTAGTCACAATTGCCCCATACTTTTTCGTGATAGAGCGCCGCCGGCGAACTAGGAATATTGATTGAGTTCTGGTACCACTCGGCATACGGCGTGTGGCTGAATGCCATCTCTTCGCCTTCTTCTCGAGCAAGAGTAAATGGATCTTTACCTAATGGCGCGAATGCGGGAACCGATCCCACGGTCCAGTGCGAGAAAATGCCGAACTTGGCATCTTGAAACCACTCCGGAACTTCGTGTTGCGATAGCGACGCGAACGTTGGTTCATACTTCGTCATATTGCCCCCAATATCTATTGTCCAAGAATCGGACAATAAAGACACTACTCCGAGTGCATTCGTTTGTTAAGAGTCCTGCGCCGAAAGTCTTTCTTCGGTACGGCGCACCAGATTTTCACGCTCCGCTGCAGTCAAAGGTCGCGAGGTTCGAATATTGAGTTCGATTTGATCGACTCCGGCAATCGGCGTCGCCGTTGTGATGTCGTCAACCAAAAGCACTTCGGTGAGGTGCTCGGAGCCAGCTAGTTCGCGAATCGTCTCAGCGGCTTTCAGAGCAGCCTCTCCCCGCTCGGCATCAATCGGTAAGTGAATGGCCAGCTTCGTGGCAATGGGTTCTTGGCTGATGTTTCGTACTGCGATCAACGCGGAATGAGCAAGGTGGACCGTGCTGTAGCCATCACGAACTCGTGTTGACACTAATCCGATGTGATCAACAATGCCCCGAACGCCATTGGGGAAAGCAGTACTGATTTCAATTTCGTCCCCAACTCCATAACGATCTTCAATGAGAACCGATAAGCCAGTCAAATAGTCATTAACTTTTTGCGATGCTCCGTATGCAATGCCTGCACCCAAGAAACCGGCGCTCGACAAAACTAGAGGACCGTTGAGTTCGAGAATGTGAAAGATCGCAATCAGCACACCAACCCAAATCACGACAGCAAGTAAGTGATGCAACATACGCGAAACAGCATCGACCCGTTGCCGACGACGGTTCTCGCCTACTTCGCCGTGTTCAAGTTCTTGATATCGAGCACCAGTTCGCCACCACTGTGACGGACGAGAAATACTGCGTTGGGCAACATAACGCACCACACGACGAATCACGACATATGTAAGACGCGTGAAGATAAAGGCACCAACAATGATGATGACCACGAGCAACGGCCGGGAAATCGCCTCACGAGCTGACGTTGGTTGATCGGGTGTTGGGTTGAGAGTTGAAATGAAATGAAGCAACATGGCCTCCTCAGTGTGCCAAAGTTTTTGTCAAACCATGTTCATAAAGATAATTGATATATCCATGCAGGGAGTTCGTTGATATTTCTCAATTCACCAAAGCGCGGGCTCAATGGCGGATGTTCGGCTTGTTCAAGTTCCCACAAGAAGTGGTACGGGATGTGAACTGCATGCCCACCTAGTTCAAGGATCGGCAAAATGTCACTCTTGACCGAATTCCCCACCATGCATACTTTTTCAGGTTGCACAGAAATATCTCGGAGCACTTTGGCGTATGTCGCAACATCTTTCTCTAAAACAATCTCAACATGTTCAAACAAATGATCGAGACCGCTCGTTGTGACCTTGCGTGTTTGGTGCACGAGATCGCCTTTAGTAATCAAGACCAAACGATGCGATTTTGCAAGCTCTTGCAAAACCTCGGGAACGCTGTCGAGCAGACGTACGGGGGCCAGTAACAAATCTCGCGTAAGTTGTATGAGATGAGCCAGTACTTCGGTCGGAACTTGGCCTTGACTGATCGTGATCGCGGCTTCAACCATGGAAAGCCCAAAGGCCTTCACGCCATATCCATAGGTATGCAAATTGGCCCGTTCGGTTGCTGTCAGCGCAGCCTTGATATCAATCCCAGTTGGCGCAAACGGCGCAAGCAGTTCATAGAACGCCAATTCGGTTGCACGAAAACCATCTTCGCTGTGCCAGAGGGTGTCATCGGCATCAAAAGCCAGGCAGTCAAAAGTAGCCATAGGCACTTATTCTTCTAGAGTGAACGGGGTGAAGCGAGACAATTTTGCACGGAACTCACAGATTTTCACCGTTCGCGGGCTTTTCCTTTTGATTTCTGCCAGCATCGCCCTCTTTGTCATCGCTTGTTCAAGCGACTCTGGTGCTAGTAGCTCAATAATCGTTTCAACAACAATGCCCTCAACAACTTCTGCGCCTGTAACTACCACTACTTCAACGACAACAAGCACCACAACGACGACTCTGCCTGCAGGCTTTCCAACGTCATCTATTGCTCCGATTGTTCCGATCAACGGAATGGCCGCAAAGATCACGCGCGTTGAGACGACTGATCGAGTGGTGTTTCTCACTATTGATGACGGCATCGTCAAAGATCCGGCAGCCATGAAGTTTTTGGTTGACAACAAAATGCCTGCGACCCTTTTCTTAGTCTCTGGTGAATTCCGTAAAGACCCGGCTTACTTTGCGCAGATTCTGACAGTCGGTGGAACCATTAGTTCACACACCATGAGTCATCCAGCTTTGAAGGGACTCAGTCTCCAACGACAGACCTCAGAAATTTGCAATATGAAAAATGCGATTGCCGAAGAACTCGGCGACGCTGGCCACCTCATGCGACCCCCGTATGGATCATCTGATGAAAATACTCGTCGCGCCTCGGCAAGTTGCGGAATCAATGTTGTCGTCAATTGGAACTCCGAGTTATGGGAGGGCAATGTCGACGTTTTACAACGTCCCGGCTTGCAGCCAGGCGATATTTTCTTGACACATTTCCGTACAGATTTGCTTGACAACTTGATTGCCTTTAAGGCTGCACTAGATCAGCAAGGCTTTACCGTTGGGCGCCTCGAGGAATACTTACCGAATTCGTAAGTACTAGCGGTGAATGGCGTTGAGATAGTTGTATACGGTGATGCGTGACACGCCCATGGCGTCGGCGACATCCTCAACTGCACGACGCAAGGTAAATGCGCCACGTTCATCAAGCAGTCGAATCGCTAACTGCTTTTGTTCGCGATTCATTTCCGAGAGTTGTTGACCCATTTCTCGCTCAACCGAATCAATCAAGCGAGCTAACGCGCCGTGTAAGTCGGGAAGCCGAACGGCAGCAATCAACTGACCCTCATAGACCAACGGGATGTCGGAAGTTTCAATCTGATCGGCTTCGATGACTGAACAACCAAGAGCGTCCACGAGTGGCTGCAATGTTGCAAGCACTGGGTGCGAAAGATCGATGGGTGACGAGGTCATGCGTCAATCTTTTCCATGTGGACAGTGACGTGGGTTGCGCCATTGGCATAGGCCTCGCGCACTAAGTCGCCGACTGCACGCGACACGGTTGCATCGTCGGCCTCAAACTCGGTGGCGAATGGCCCAAATTCGACGGTGAGCCCGTGTGCTTCTACAGCCGCAACCGCAGCGCGAACATGAGGTCCGGGCTGTCCTTCAACAAATGGCTCGACAGTGAACTCAACATGTAGCACACCAATATCGTAATCGGTCAGGCGTCGTATTGGCTCAGGGTGTTCCCATCACACGCCGAAGTTCATTAGCCCGCATGAGGCAATCTCGTCCAGCAAGGTCGAAGGCCTCACCCAAGCGAGACAGGGCTGTTCGAAACGACGACTGCCAATCTTGCTCAAAGGACTGGCGGGCAGGACCGTTCCAGTTAGTAGAAGCTAAGGCCGAATTGACGACCGCCACAAGGCCCTCAATATCAGTGCGCTGGCGACTCAACGTTTGACCTAGTGAAATCAGTTGATCGGGATCGGCACCAATCATGCCCCCCATGGTGAACTGCGACATACATCATCCCTTCTCGGTATCCCGTGGAGTTCACGGTTGTCCAGAGTGGGAATGGGCGCCACCTTTACGGTGATCAAAAATCAATGTACGGCAAAAGTAAGGCCAAGCTGTCAGGTAGAAAACGTTCTCGACGCAATAAATCGTTGAGCCCATCTCGATGAACCCACCACGCCTCAACCACTTCACCGTCATCAAACGTGAAGGGACCTTGTGAAGTCACCACGTAGCAGCGCGCCATCAGACTCACTTGGTCATCGTCATACGGTCGCGACTCGCCAAGGACTAGTTCTTCCAGAGTCGCAGCGCTTACGCCAACTTCTTCGGCAAGTTCACGATGCGCTGCTTCAAGATATGACTCGCCTGCCCCAACAACTCCGCCTACCGCGATATCACACCAGCTTGGCCAAATGTCTTTATGAGGTGATCGGCGATGTATCAATAGTCGGCCCGCGCCATCGAGGATCGCGATAAAGACTGCTCGGTGGCGTAAACGATCGGCACGCATGACCCGCCGAGGAACAACCTGAATGACTTGGTCAAACTCATCAACCACATCAACAAGTTCATCTCCAGCGTTAAATCCCACACCCATTACCTACCACACAAATACTTGGTTGCACTCGGGTCTACGATACGCATATGGCTGATCTGACCAACATCTCATCTTTGACCGAAGAATCGCTTGATCTACTTGATGACACGATTGCGCTTCGCCGTCGTTTGCACGAATGGCCAGAGTTGGGTAACCACCTTCCAAAAACTCGTGATGAAGTTTTAGCCGCGCTCGAGGGTTTGCCGCTCGGAATTAAACTTCATGAGACAACCTCTGGCATCGTTGCCTCACTTGAAGGCACTCGTCCCGGACCAACCATGTTGTTGCGCGGAGACATGGATGCTTTACCGATGCCCGAAGACACCGGTGTTGAATTCAGTTCACACGTTGAAAATGTGATGCACGCTTGTGGCCATGACACACATACTGCGATGTTGGTTGGTGCAGCACGTTTACTATCAAATCATCGTGATCAAATACAGGGTCGGGTTGTGTTTATGTTCCAGCCTGGCGAAGAAGGTCATGCCGGAGCTCGCTTCATGCTTAACGAAGGACTGCTTGATGTCGGTCCGCTCTCGGATGGTTCGTCTTCAGAAGTCACGGGAGCATTTGCCATTCACACCACGTCATCACTACCGACTGGTTTCATCAGCACTCGCGGTGGTCCCATCATGGCATCCAGCGATACCTTGGTGATTCGTGTCATCGGACGTGGCGGACACGGAAGCGAACCATTTCGCACACTTGATCCGATTCCCGCGGCCTGCGAAATTGTTGGCGCAATGCAATCAATGATCACTCGACGCATCAACGTCTTTAATCCAGGTGTCTTAACAGTGACGCAAGTGCACGCCGGCACTGCCTTTAACGTCATTCCCGAGTTCGCTGAAGTATTCGGAACGATTCGCGCAATCAGTGAAGTAACGCGACGAATGATTCATGACGGTGTGCGCCGCGTTGCCGAAGGAATTGCTGCAGCACACGGACTTGAAGTCACCGTTGAATTAACTGATGGGTATGACGTGACTGTCAACAGTCCGACCTACGCGAGCACCGCTGGTAACATCGTTAAGGAAGTCATTGGCAACGATCGCTTTATTGAACTGCCCAACCCCGTGATGGGTGCCGAAGATTTTGGTTACGTGTTGAATCATGTTCCGGGTGCAATGGTCTTCTTGGGCGCTACACCACATGATCGAAATCTTGCGACCGCAGCGCCTAACCACTCAAACCGCGTCTTCTACGACGAAGACTGCATGAGCACTGGTATCTCGATTTACAGCGCAGTCGCACTGCGACATTTATCAGGCGTTTGAACTGGGTCCCGCGGGATAGCGGGCATCACCAAGAACCATTTCCATTGCAGGCTCAATGTTTGGTCCACGACGTAAGTGGTGTCCACCGTCGGCACTAATGCATGTGCCAGTAATCCAAGAACTCTCATCGCCCAACAAGAAACGCACGAGCTTGCCAATGTCTTCGGTGCTACCGACGCGACCCAAAGGCATTTGTTCCAAGTAGTCATTCAAGATCACATCGAGGGTCATGATGCCTTCGGTTGCATCGGTCGGTACAAGTCCTGGGCGCACTGCGTTCGCGCGAATGTTTCGGCAACCGAGTTCATCAGCGGTTTGACGAATCAACATCTCGAGTCCGGCTTTTGACACGTCATATGGAGTCATGAAGCGGTGTGTGACCGGACCGGCGATAGATGAAATCGCGACGATCGAACCGCCACCGTGGGCTGCTAAGTGACTCACCGAATGCTTGATCGTGAGAAAGGCACCAGTGAGATTGGTGCCGAGAATCCCGTTCCAGTCATCAAGCGATGTCAAGTGGATTGGTCCACCACCGCCGTACCCGGCATTGGCTACCACCATCGTGAATTTGCCGGCGTTGTTTGCTGCCGTGCAGGCATTGGCAACACTCTCTTCGTTGGTGACATCGCAGGCAACAGTCAGAACCTGAGCTCCGCCTTCGGCGATTGAACGTAATTCGGCTGCCGAGGCTTCGAGGCGCTCAACATTGCGAGCGGCCAACATGACTGTCGCACCATCTTGAACCAGTTCACGTGCACAACCGAGGCCGATACCCGATCCACCTCCAGTAATCAGTGCAATTTGGCCGGACAAAGGATGAGGATTGCGCGTCGAAGACATAAAGAGATCGTGTCACATTCGCCCCAAAGTTAGGGAAGCGACCCACATATCCATGTGGGGAAATACAAAAAGCAACGACTCAGGTATTTCAGATTCCCTTTTTCTGTAATACAATATTCGGGACTTCTGATTCACCCTTCTGCTCTCAAGCACGGTCATTCCCCTATCGAGATTCAACATGCCATCCAGTTCTCAAACCACCACTTTCACATTGACGATTCCAATGAAGCAGATCGGATTTTGATCATCGGACCAAATATCGAGGGAAATTTTCTTGAACTTATTGGAGTCATTACTGACCGCAATGAATTACTCATCATTCATTCCATGTCCCTGCGAACTCAATTCCATCCACTCTTAGAAAGGTAACCCGTCATGAAGAAAGCAAGTCCTCAATACGTCTTGAAGAACGGCCGAGTTGTCAGCAATCGCGACCTAGAAATCATGTCAGAGAAAATTGAGCATGAGCAGTTCGATCTTTCACACATCAAACGACTCAGAGGTCGTCCCCGTTTGGGGAAAGATCCCTCAGTCATTGTCCCGGTCAGACTCAATGCCGATTTAGTTGACGAGCTAGACCTTCGCGTCCACGATTCAGGTCAAACTCGCAGTGAAGTCATTCGACTTGCATTGAAGAACTACCTCGCGTCCTGAACAAAATGTTGAGTATTCGCTACATCCGTGCCCAACAAGGCATCATAGATAGATGAATCAGTTGCCGTCGCCGCTCTCAGGAATTCGAGTGCTCGACCTGACACGGGTTCTTGCTGGTCCACACTGCGGCCGCATGTTGTCCGACTACGGCGCCGAAGTCATCAAGGTCGAACCACCTGACGGCGATCTCACTCGATTCTCGAGTCCACGGGTCGGTTCACTCGCGACATATTTCATTCAACAAAATGCCGGCAAGAAATGCATGAGTCTCGATTTGTCAACACCCGAAGGTGCCGACATTTTTCGTCGTCTCGCGGCAGAGAGCGATGTTGTTCTTGAGAACTATCGCGCTGGTGTCATGGATCGGTTGGGTCTTGGTTATGAAACGCTGGCCAAGATCAATCCCCGACTCATTTACGCGTCAATCAGTGGGTACGGCGCTGATGGTCCGTGGGTTCATCGCCGCGCGTATGCAACAGTCATTGGTGCCGAAAGTGGAATGACCCGCATGCAGGGTGACGCTCGCGGAGGAAACTATTCGAACGACCCGTGGTCGCATGCCGATACGTACACCGCTCTTGAAATGACTACAGCGATTCTCGCCGCACTGTTTAATCGTGAACGATCTGGTCAGGGTGAACGCATTGATGTCTCAATGGCCGAGACCATGTTGTACGTCAACGAACACGTACACGATGAGCTGTATGACGGAGTCATTGATCCCAACTGGATTCGATCATTTCAGCCTGGCGACTATCCCATCATGCAAGTGGCTGATGGTAGCACGGTTGTCATTAGTGGCCACCCAGCAGAACGCGGAACTTTTGAAATCATCGTGAACACAATGGATCGACCACAACTACTTTCTGATCCTCGATTTTCCGATGTGCCCACACGTTTACAAAACCTCGGTGCACTGCAAGATGAAATGCGAGCCTGGGCGCTCACCCTTCCTACTTCTCAGGCTTTTGAAGATCGTTGCGCTCAATTCGGCTTGGCTGTTGGTGTGATGCGCAGCGTTCGTGAAATTGCCGAGAGCGATTGGTCCACAGCGCGAGGCGCAATCGCCCATGTTCCCGATCGAATCGGTGGCGAGGTGCGTATTCCGAATGCCCCATGGCACTTCACGCATAGCCATGTCGGAACTTCTGGCGAGCCGCGCTATCGCGGTGAAGATAACCGCACTGTGCTTCGCAACATTCTCAACATGGCTGACGAAGAAATCGACAAACTTGAAGCCGACAACGTGTTGTCGAGTCGCCTTCCAAAAACAAGTTAGGCATCAAGTGCTGTGGGCTGCTGAATCACGTCAGTACCCATGAACCGCACCATCGGTGGCAAAGTTCTTGCCAAGATTGGCCCAGTCAAAATCACAAAGAGAATTGTGCCGACTCCAATTTGCCCACCGAGCAAAATACCAGCGGTGACGACCACAGCCTCAATACCCCAACGACCGACTTGCATACTTAAACCCTTGTCGTTCAGGCCAAGCATGAGTAACTCCATCGGTCCGGTGCCGAGTGTTGTGGCAACTCCAATTGAAATCGCAAAATAGAGCAATGCCATACCAGTAATCATCATGACCATACGCCACGCCATCACACTGGGCTCGGGCATCAGTGGCAAAACAATGTTCACAACTTGACCAACCAAAACTGTGCCGATCAATGTGCCCCATGTGGGTGGACGCCTTACCGCAATCGCCAACAATGTGAAGAGCGCACCGCTAATCCAACCCATCGTGCCAACACCGATATTGAGTTGCTTTGCTCCACCAGTTGAGAAAACATCAGCCGGCGCAACACCAAGCCGCGCTGCCACCATCATCGAGATACCAGTACCAACCATCACGATGGCGAGCAAGAGAGCTACGGCCCGAAAACAAAACGACTTCTTCTCAATTGTCGTCTCGCCCTGAGTCACCCGACCACACTAGGTGCTGAGGGCGTTGAGTTAGATCTTTTTGGGCGGACGAGGGAAGAAAGGACTCGTTCGTGCAATATAAGCGTCATAACCTTCACGGCGCTTCTTTAATGACTTCTCTAACAAAGTCACACCACTCACTCGACGCAAGAAGAATGTCATGACCGCTGCACCGATAAAGCCCCATGCTCCACTTCCTGTTTCGGCGGCAACAATCGCGATTCCCCACCACACACATGAATCACCAAAATAATTTGGATGACGAGTGAACTTCCACAATCCTTGATCCATCACTTTGCCGGCGTTAGCCGCATCACCCTTAAAGCGTGCGAGTTGTGCATCGCCGACAACTTCAAAGAACAAACCGATCAAATACACAGCAATTCCCACGAAAGCAATGAATCCAACTTTCGGTGTGGCATCCGATTCACCAATCTGAACCGGCAACGACACAATCCACATCAATGTTCCCTGTAAACCGAAAACAGTCACCAAACTAATGATCGGGAATCGAGGTCCCCAGTGCTTGCGCATAGCACGGTAACGAAAGTCTTCACCATGGCCCGAATTACGCCACAACAAATACAGACCAAGTCGCAAACCCCAAACTGTCGTCATCATAGTCAAGATCCATTGGCGGACGTTGTCGCCGTCGGCAACGACACGTGAAATCCAAGCCACTAAGACAAAACCAAGCCCCCACACAATGTCGACGATGGATGCATTCTTTTTGATCAAACTGACAATCCAAGTCGTGACCATCAAAGCAACAATTCCAATAGCCGAACTCAACATCACTTCACCCACGATGATTTCTCCTCATCTCATGTCTTGCTTCTAGCGCTTCATCTACTTCACGATCCATGCGCATCCACTCACTATCTAACCACTTTGTTAACTCGTCGGTGTCAGTGATTGAGTTACTAGGAATTCCCACACGGTCGACCCGACGTAAATGAAAGCGAATCGGTGCCATGCGAGAAGAAATCGCGCGCAAGATTCCGCCAAAAGTATCTAGACCTTCAAAGCCAACGTGCCAGACAAAGACGACGGTGGCGTTTGGACTACCTCGCAACATGGCCGCGGCACCAGCTGGTCGTGGAGGTAGCAGATGCTTCATCTCTTGCAAACGATCGGCACGGGCCGAGTCAATGAGAGCGATTTTCTCAATTGCCCGCTTGCGCTTCTTATCATTAGCGCGAGTGCCCTCAGGGAAAATGATCCCGACAGTCGACGCGTCGATATCTGTCACTAACGTTTCAAGTGCCCGTAGCTCGGGCGTCGAGTCAGTTGCGTTGCGATCAAGAAAATGATTGGGCAAACGTTGACCCACGACATCAAGACATGGATCGGCCAAGAGTTCGCGTTTCAACACATACCGCGGATTCATCTGTGCGAGCGTTGTCACGACATATGCCGATACCAACGAATCAGCCAAACTCGCGTGGCGGGCAAACATTAAAACCGGTCCAGGTTTCAATGCAGCAATGTTTTCAACCTCAACCGAAAAACCACATGTTGCTTTCAAAGATCGTAAGAGTCGATCGGCCCACCACCGCTGCAGGGCGTAATGCTTTGGCAAATTCTTGCTTTGTCCGGTGAGCCAATAAAACGCTGAGCACACAACTCCGACTGTTTCGAGCCAAGCCCAACACACCGCGAACGACAGCAGACGCGCCAAGGGAAAACGCCATTTCAAACGGCAAGCGTCAACAACCAATACGAGTGGCAACCACACGGGTACCGCCACTGTCAGAATCACCGCACCAAGAATCAGCCCGGGCATGCTGATGAGGCGGCGCTTCATACCTCAAGCGTAGATCTCAGTGGGCCCAAGGGAGAGACGCAGAACCCGTCAAACGAGCCTTCTTTGGGTCAAGATAAGTGCATGAATTCTGCAGGTACTTCTTCATGGACGCGCTCGCGATCCTTTGCATTAATCCTCGCTTTGTACATCGTCGCCGTTGCTGGGGCGCTCGTGATCGCCTCGGCAATCGGAACAGACCACCCCGTCAAGGGGCTCATCTGGGGATACGGCGCGTCGGTCGTTTTTCTGTACATCGCCAGCCAAATCGTCGGTAATGGGTCAACCTTTGATGCCTGGTGGAGCGTGATGCCCCCAAGTTTTGCCATCTGGTTCTGTTTCGTGCTCGATGATGCTGGCCAATTTTCGGGTGCCGATCTTCGACGCCTCGCCGTCGCAATCTGCGCCACCTTGTGGGGACTTCGCCTCACGGCAAACTGGGCGATCGGCTGGACCGGACTTGACCATGAGGACTGGCGTTATCGCATGCTGTACGAGACCGCTCCCATGCCCCGTTGGGCAGTCAGCTTCACTTCGGTGCACCTATTCCCCCTGATTGTCGTGACATTGGGTTCAATTCCGATGGCTGTCATTGCCTCACATTCCGATCGAGGTTTCGGGGTACTTGATGTGCTGGCCATCGTCATCGCCCTGATCGGTGTCGCCCTTCAGCAGTTTGCCGATCTTGACTTGCGCCGGTTCAACCGCACCAAACAGCCCGGAGACGTGCTCAACACCGGCTTGTGGTCCCGCTCTCGCCACCCCAACTATCTCGGCGAAATGTGCTGGTGGTGGTCACTTTTCATCTTCGTCTTGGCCGCCAACCCAGGCTCATGGTGGACCGGAGTCGGCGCAGTGGCGATGACTGTCATGTTCTTCACGGCCAGCATTCCGATCGCTGAAAAGCGCAGCGCCGAGCGCCGCCCGGGCTGGGAAACCTACAAAGCCAATACCCCGATGGTCTTCCCTCGCCTACGTAAATAATGTCAAGTCGGTCAAATAACTGACCGATAACCAAGGGTGATTATTGCGACGGCTGCTATTCCGGCACTCTTGGTGGCCGTCGCATTGCTGTCGATTGTCAGCGTCGCAAATTTGTTACGTCAGCGCTCGCGTACTCGGCAACTTGTTATCGGTCTACAGACCGAACAGGAGCAACTCGCTCAAGCCAACGACCGCCTGGCACATGTTGCTGCACACGACTCGTTAACCGAACTTTTCAATCGCCAAGGCATCATCGATCACCTCGAACATGAAATAGTTCGCAGTCGAGGCTCACACAAAATCGCTGTTCTCTTCATGGACGTCGATCGCTTTAAGAGCATCAACGATTCACTTGGCCACGGAGCCGGAGATCAACTTCTCCAGGTCATTGGTCGACGTATTCGCACAGTGATGCCCTCTGGTTGTATCGCTGGACGTCTCGGCGGTGATGAGTTCGTCATTGTGATTGACGAGGCGTCGGACATATCTCGAGTTTCTGACGTTGCACATCGTCTCGCTCAGGTCATGAGTGAACCCCTTGAACTCAGTGGTCGCCTTGTCCGAATTTCAGTAAGTATTGGCGTGGCAATCGGGCCCGACACTAATGATACCGCGAGTGAACTCATTGGATTTGCCAACGTCGCACTTCATCGAGCCAAAGATGCTGGTCGCGATCGCGTGGAAATTTTCACGTCTGACATTCGAGTTGAAATGCAACGTCGTGCCGCAGAAGAGCGTTCGTTACGTCTTGCTATTGATGCCGGTGACGTCGTGCCATTTTTTCAACCAGAATTTGATGCCAGTACTGGTCAGATCATTGGCGCCGAAATTTTGGCGCGTTGGGTTCGTCGAGATGGATCAATCACAAGTGCTGGCGCCATGCTGACAATGGCCGAAGATGCGAGCACCCTTGAACGACTCACCTCGGTGATCATGCAACAGTCGCGCCCCGTCATCCGCCGCCTTGTTGCGCTTGGACTTCCTTCCGGATTTCGATTTCGCGTCAACTTGCCCCATCGCTGCACCCCGCGCGCTTGGCGCGATGGTCAAGTTGCTTCGTACTTCACCGGAATCAATCCGAACATGTTGACTCTTGACGTATACGAAACAGCGATGTTCAGTGACCTCGTTGGTGCTGCGGGCGTCTTAACCGAAATGCGTCAACTTGGTGCCCGTGTCTGTCTCGAAGATGCCGGTCGTGGTGGCGGATCTTTGTCAATGTTGCGGTCGTTGCCACTCGATGAAGTTCGCGTCGACCGCCTTCACGTCGACTCGCTCACTTCACATGCCAACGATCGTGCTGTTGTGCGCGCCATGGTCAACCTTGCCAAAGATTTGGGCCTGAGCATTTCGGCGGACGGAGTTGAAAGTGGAGCCCAAGCCGATGCGCTCCTCGCCCTTGGTTGCACAACTCATCAGGGTCACCTCTACTCGCCCGCCATTACCGCCTCAGCTCTTGAGGACATGATCCTAAAAATGGCTGCAGACCGCGCTACTGACGGTCTGATGGCGTAGCGTTTCTCTTTCGTGTCGTCGAAAAAACTTGGTGTCATATGGATGCTCATCAGCGCCAGCGCATATTCGATGTTCACCATTTTCGGCAAAACCGTTCTGAAAGAGCTTGATGCAGTCGATGTGTTGTTGTGGCGCTTTTTGATTGCTGTTCCGGCCGCTTGGATTTTCATTGTTGTCCGTCATCGGCGCGGTGGCCCCGGCCCTTTTTCAGTGACATGGAAACCTCGTTTTGCAGCGGGCCTCGTTTTCGGTTTAGTGTCGTGGTTAGGTTTCGCTGCGCTTGACCGCATGCCCGGTGCTCTATATATCGTCATCATTTACACCTACCCCGCCATGGTTGCCGTAGGTGCATCCTTCTTGGGTCGACCCGCATCAAAACATGTATGGATTGCAGTTGCGATCACACTCGTAGGTATTGCACTCACCGTCCCAGAAGTTCTTGATGGAGCGGGCGGCGCAACAATTCTTGGACTTATTCTGACTCTCGGTAATGCCGTGATGTACGCCACCTACATGATCTTTAGCGAACGTTTAGTCAGAGGTGATCAAGCTGGTGATGGTCTGGTTGCATCCGCCTGGAGTTTGACTGGTTCGCTAGCGTTCGCTGCCGTTATTGCCATCATCAAATGGCCACCCGATTTTCCAAGCACGTTTAGCGGAGCCGGCTCAATGGTGGGATTGGCCCTCATCAGCACTGTGATCGCGAGCATGGGGTTCTTCTTAGGTGTTCGCCATCTTGGTCCGGCTTCAGCAGCATTGGTTGCAACTACCGAACCAGTTCTCACGTTGATTTGGGTGGTCGTCATTCTTGGCGATTCGCTCAAAGCAATTCAGTTACTTGGTGCAGCACTCGTCATCATTGGCGTGGTGTGGTCTCAGCGGACACCAGGTGAATTCGCTGATGGTGGTTCCGGCGAAGTTCATTCGACGAGTGCTTGAAGTTCGTCAACTTTCACTACCATAAACGAACTTGTTGTATACGACGGCAACCGACCACGTCCACCAGTGTTGGATGTCCACGAGATTTCCCAATCAACAGACACGACGCCTACGAAGACTCCCCCATCACGACTCACTGATGAATGCCCGTAGGTGTACATACAAGGCGACGTTGCTTCATCACCGAGTGGCACACTCCACTCACGACCAGGTCCTGCACACTCCATTGCACCAACCAAACCACCATTTGCTGTTCCATCGTCTTGAGTAATAAAACGAAGTCGAACTGGAGTTGCAGTTGTACGTGCCCACGCCGAACCAAAGACTGTTGGAACCCATGCCATCGCCGACACGGGATACCACCAGTCGGTATCTGTCCACATCCACATCCCAACATTTACGACGACCTGGTTAGTTGGTGGTGCGGTCATCACCGATGGTTGAGGTAGTCGTCCTCGCACCAAGATCGCGGCATTCTGAGCTAGTTGCACCGTTGATGGACGCGGAATCCACACCAGTGTCATTGCGCCGTTAGGCGCGTGTCGTTCATACAAGTCGTACCGAATAGAACCAACCAACTTGGTAATTCCAGTCGTCGCTCCGATTCCACTGTCATAGATGGTCGCCGGCACCCATCGATAACCCGATGAATCAGACCCAGAGCCATTTGGCGGTGAGGACGTTTGAATCCCCGCCCAAATTGATCCGCCATCAGCACCGCCACTTCCGACTGGTGTGTCAATTGCCAACACTTGACGATTGACGTCCGCACACAGCATCACAATGAGCGAAATTACTAGGACGGTGAGACTTATGCGTCGAAGTCGCATAGATCCTCCTCTGTTGTCCATCGCGTCAAGGTGCCTTCGCTCCACAACCAACGACCCTCAACTTTGGACAATTTGAATGTCACCAGTGAGCTCATCATGGAGTCATCAAAAATGATGTCGCCATCTACCAGCACAACGTCATCGGTGATGCAGGTGTTCACAACAGCGCTTGAATCGGAAAGAGTTTGAGTTTTATCAATTCGATAACGAATTGATCCACCGCCAGTCGCCGTAATGTTCGCACTTCTTCGAGTTGTCATGAGTTCTGTGAGGTCGTTAAAGATCGGACTGTTCACTTCGGTGAAAGTCGCTACATCACACGAGTACGGATCTTGCCCACATTCGATTCGTGCTTGCATCAATTGCGCAAAAGAACTTTCCAGATCGGCAATCTCAGATGTCGTTGGTATCTCAACTTGTTCTTTGGGCACCGTCGTTGTTGCCCGAACATCAGAATTTGTCTCAAGTAGCCCCGACCCGTTTCTGGGTAACTGGCCCACGACTTCTCCTGCTGTTCCACCACAGGCGCCCAAAATGACAAGCGCTGTTATCCACCATTTCTTGTTCATCAATCTTCCTTTCGTGTTGACACTGTGGGAATTCAGAAACCCACAACGGTGTCGTTGTCACTGAAGATGACTCGTAAAAAACAGACGATCTATAGGTCAAATGAACTAGTCATGAACTCAATCGATTCACATTCGTGCATGTCTGACGGACTTGACAAAATCTGTAAAACTCGCCCTATGACTTCACCAATTTCTCGTCGAATGTTTCTTGCCCTCGGTGCCTCGGTCGTCGTAGTCGCTTGCTCAAAGGATGAAAAGTCGGCAGACACACAGCCTGACGCATCTGCTACTTCTGCCCCAACCACCAATCCAGTTCCACAAGTTGCGCTGTCGGGTGATCCGTTCACTCTTGGCGTTGCCTCCGGAGACCCCACAACCGAGTCGGTGATCTTGTGGACACGGCTGGCGATTGATGCCATCAACAGTGGTGGCATGCCCAACGAAGATATTGATGTGCTTTGGGAAGTCTCAAGCACTGATCAATTCGCCGACATCATTGCCTCTGGTATCGCGACCGCCGAAGCAAGATTTGGCCACGCAATTCATGTGGATGTTCCGCTCCCCACTCAACAAAATGTTGTTTCATATCGATTCAGAGTGGGCGACTACACCAGTCCCATTGGTCAAACTCGCCTCGCAGCCCCCGCTGATTCAGTTGAGCCAGTGCGTATTGCGACCGCATCGTGCCAGAACTACACCGCTGGCTTCTACACCGCGTATGACGACATGGTGCAACAGGCCCCCGATCTCGTTGTTTTTCTCGGCGACTACATCTACGAAGGTGGTGTCGGAACTCTCGGCAACAATACGGTTCGTCTACATAACAGCGAAGAAATCACCGACATTAACGCGTACCGAAATCGGTACGCACTGTACAAAAGTGATCCGCTTTTGCAGGCCGCTCATGCTGTTTGTCCCTGGGTCGTTACATGGGATGACCATGAGGTCGAAAACAACTACGCCAATCTCAATCCACAAGATGCGGTTGACGCCGCTGGGTTTGCAGAACGTCGCGCTGCGGCATACCAAGTTTGGTGGGAACATATGCCGGTTCGACTTGCCCCGCCCGTTGATGAAAACCTCTCCATCTACCGTCAGGTCCAGTGGGGTGGACTCGTCAACATGCTTGTTCTTGATGGTCGTCAATATCGCAATGATCAAGCCTGCGGAGATGCCGTTCTGCAACTCACGCCAGCTTGTGAGGAAGCGTCACTCTCCGACCGCGCCATGCTCGGCACACAACAAGAAACGTGGGTCGCTGAAAATGTGGTGAGTGATTCCACATGGACCGTCCTCGCCAACCAGACCGTCATGACCGATATCAGACTTGGTGCAGCGATTCTGAATTATGACCAGTGGGATGGTTATGCCCCATCACGCGATCGACTACTTGACGCCGTTGACGCGGCTCAGGCGAAAAATCTCATCGTGCTCACCGGCGATATTCATCTGGCAGGCGTTGGTCAACTAACAACCACTTCTGATCCAGAGACTCCACGGGGTATTGAATTTGTCGCGACATCAATCTCATCAAGTGGCAACGTCAACGCGGCAACCGAAGCCCTCTTTGTTTCGTTAACCAACATCATTGATGCCGAGGCGCAACATCGTGGCTACATTTTGCACACCGTCACCGCTGATTCGTGGATTGCCGAATACCGCATTGTTGATAATGCGCTAGTAGAGGGTTCAACCGTTTCGACGTGGAAAACCTTCAAGGTGACTGCGGGTTCGCCCGCGGTCGCTGAAGTCTGAGGTTCTCTTCTGGAGTAACCACTCAACGTAGGTTGAAATGGTCAACTTTCAGGGCATTGATTCTTCGGTTGCAGATTCATCCATATCAATGGCGCACTCAAAGGTTGATTCGAGTGTGGCGACTCCCTCGTCAGAAATATCAAGTGTGCTCATTTCTATTGAACCGTCGACCAAACCATCAAGATTGTCCACGACCAGCGTCAGGTCTGCTTCACTGAGTTCGTTGATGACATCAGCGACACATGCCTCATCAATGGTGACTTCAGACTCTGCGGCCGAGATAATCAGGGCATCGACAACTTTCGTTGCGTCACCCGAACCAGAACTGCCATCGTCACCACCACAGGACGTAAAGCCCACGATTGCAATTGCTGATACCGCTAATCCGACAAACTTTTTCACTTCCGCCTCCTGGCAAATCATCACTTGACGTTCAAATGATTGCCAAACACTAACCATCTAGGCCGAAGCTAAAGCGGATTTCTCTTGTTTGGCCAGTTCTTTCGCTTGACGCTTTTGAGCAACTTGCATGCGAATACCACCGGCGATTCCTTCAGGATTAGTGATCGCAGTAAAGATCAACAACACTCCACCGATGAGTGCCTCCCATCGACCAAACGAACCAAACACTTGATTCATTGAATAAAAAGCAACTCCTGATGCTGCCGTGACACCAGCCGCGACAGCACCACTCACGCTCGTGATGCCACCGAGATAGGCGAAAGATAACGCTGTCAGTGACGCAATAGTTCCGTACGACAGATCGGACACGGCACCAAATCGATAAGCGATCAATGAACCACCCATGCCGGCGATAAAAGCCGACAACCCGAACATCATCATCTTGACTCGAACGTTATTGATACCAACTGCCGCCGCCGCCCGTTCATTGCTGCGAACAGCCAACATCACGCGTCCAGAACCACTACGACGAATGTTGGCAACCATCAGACACAAAATCGTCAGAACTGCCAACAAGAAAAAGGCAAATACGGGTCGCGATGTCTTGTTGCCGTACACCAACCCTAAGTTCCAATCACCCAACGATGGATTAGGAATTTTCGGTCCGCCGGTATCCATGCCACCAATCACCCACGGATGTTTAAAAACAAACTCTGCGATGGTGACTCCACCCGCAAGAGTAACGATCGCCAAATTGGTACCCCTGACTCGCAAAGCTGGTAGCCCGACTAAAACCCCAAACAACATCGCTCCAAGAGACGCGAGGATCGGAGCAAACGGAAAGGGGATTCCATAATTGGTCGCCAATTTTGACAACGCGAATCCGCCAACACCGGCAAACGCCATTTGAGCAAGAGAAGTCTGACCACCAAAACCGATCAAGACGACGAAAGACAATGCCAACACCGCCGCGATCAATGAACTCATAATCGCGGCTCGCCACAACGGTCCCAGGAAAAGAATGCCCGCTGACGCAATCAGAATGGGGACTCCTGCCGAAAACCACGTCACATTGGCTGGCGGAACGTATGGCAGTTTCCAGCCACCAACCGCTCCGCGTTCGGGCAGACGCTCACCCGACACAATCATGGTGACGATGATGACCATAAACGGTAGACCTTCGCGCATTCCGTACTCAGGCCACCAACTGAAATCAAGTTGCATCTTGGTGAATGTGCTCTGCACCATTCCGATGGCAACACCTGTTAACACCGTGGGCCAAAAGTTGCGGAACTTACCAATGAGTGCAGCACCTAAAGCTGGAATCAAGAAACCGAATGTAAAAATTGAACCATTAAGTTGCACGAGCGGTGAAGCCAAAATAGCAACTACTGCACCAACGACTGATGAAATCACCCAACCCGACGCCGCCAGGAAATCGGGTGAATGACCAAGGAGTACGGCTCCCTTTTCATTCTCGGCGGCCGCTCGAGTAGCAAGCCCGAATCGAAGGTACTTACTGGCCGCCCACACCACGAGGGTAATCAATAACACAATGCCCAATAGCCACAGACCGTCTCGCGGTACGCGCAGTGTTTCGGTAATCGTCACGACTTCGCGCGGCAAAATTGGATCAACTCGCATTGCCAGTTGATCAGGAAACCGTCGATCCTTCAGACCAATCATGACGATGATCAAGCCCACACTGGCCACAACTCGAGCCAAAGCGGGAGCATTTCTTAAGGGACGAAATATCAATGCGTAAATCACCAGTCCGGTGAGAGCCGCAGTCAACAAAGCCAAAATAAATGCCCAAGTGAAACCGACATCAGAACCAAAGTGATATCGGTCTGGCAGACCCGGAATGGGGAACAAGTACGCCCCATTCCGGAGTTCTGCATAGACGAATGCACTCCACATTGCAATCGCGCCGTGGGCGAAATTGACAATGCCCGAACCTTGATAACTAATGATGAGACCCATCGCAAAACCAGCGATGATGGCCCCAGCTGCGCTACCGAGCAACAAGTAAAAAAGATAATCATTCATGATGTGGTTCTCAATTTTCCTTGTTGCTCGGCAACACTTAACTGATCAGGGAAGCAGCGGGATGCTGTCCCACAATTTTCCATTTTCAACGGAAACAATCGCTCCGTCTTTGTATTCAGTCGCCTCAAAGACGAAAGAGCAGAAAGACGAATACGTGGGAGCCGCCGCACCACACTTGAGCGGGGTAATTCCACCGTACAAATAGAGTCCATCTGTCGTCTTCAGGAAGTCGTACAGATTCGGACCCGACATTTCGGTACCGCCCTCCACCATCTGAGCAGCGATGTCACGGAGTGTCAATGTCAGGATGGTTCCCAGACCACCAAGACCGAGAGCCTGTGTATTGACCTCTTCGGGCTCGATGCCCATTTCACCGGTTTCCTCGTTTGGAATATACGGAGCCAGGATCTTTTGGAGCAACGCCTTTTCTGGGGTGTCGCGTTCAATTTGACCACCAACGAATACCCAATTTGTTGCGTCGTCACCAACTTGGCTAATGACGTCTCCGTCCGAGCAGATGTTGGTTGTCAACACGGGCTTGTCGATACCAGCAGTGGCATAGGCGCGGATGGTTCCGATACAACCAGCATCTGCGTAGAGCGAAATCAAAAGATCAGGATCATCAGCATTGGCTGCCTGCATCAATCCGAGATAGCCCGCATCGGTTTCGTTGTCTCCACCCTTAACGGCTTTCCACTTGATTCCTGCTTTGTCAAGGGCCGCTTCAACGCCAGCGGCAGTTGAGTTGGCGCCTGCATTGTCAGCATGAATGATGCCGACAGTCTTGGCCTGGTAGCGATCCTGAGCAATCACGGCCATCACTGCAGTCGTCGTCGCGTTTCCACCGGTCAAGAACAAGGCTTCCGCCGTGTTGTCGGGCGGCAGAATCGGCAATACGCCAATCACAGGAATGTTCGCCGCTCCATAAGTGGCATAGTCAGGGAACAGATCAAGTCCAAGAAGGACCAGTTCGACGCCCTTGCCGACTAACTCTTGAGCACATTTCTGTGACGTTTCAGGAGTACCACCAGCAACACAAGTCTCAAGTTTGACTGGTCGACCACCAAAGCCGCCATGAGCGTTCATGTATTCAAATGCGGCTTCGGCAAAACGACGAAGGTCCGGAAAGTCAAGACCGTTGGGATTACCTTCGGTGTTGACCATTCCAACCAGCATTTCTGGGCCCGTCGGCGGGCCGTCTTCAGTTACTGGTGCATCTGAAGTACCTGGTGCATCTGATGTTGCTGGAGCCTCAGTCACTTCTGGGGCAGCGGTCTCAGTCGAGCCACCACCGTCGTCGCCTCCACCACAGGCAACAAAAAACAGGCCACCAGCAACGATCGCGGCGAGTGCGCGTGAGCGCCGCCGTGATCCTGGAGTCCCCAAACTCATGGATCGTGTCATATTTCCCCCTCAGTTGTGTGCCGCGGATTGCGGCGCTTACTTAGTTGGCCACTGTGGCCGGTACCCA
>SXGQ01143516.1_pt1 | contig 29159 bp, 24 predicted proteins | sample 3178371 | NCBI WGS metagenome assembly SXGQ01 (sample SAMN11356859, study PRJNA531348) | freshwater metagenome | isolation source: freshwater sample F1-20 | place: China: Fuxian Lake, Yuxi | collected 2017-12-25 | reverse complement strand
GTACTTAAGACGTTAGCAGCTAATATACCGATAACACTACCATTACCGGCTGAATTAGAACCGCCTGTTGAACCGTTAACGGTAACAATTTCATTAGTAAGTGCATCAAGCACAATGTTAGTTTTGCCTACCCATCCGGCAAACGTGTCGGTTGAAATGGAAACATTGGCAACTGATTTAGTCATTTTCTGTTCTTAATAAGTTCGTGTACAAGGGCTTTAAGTTCATCGACTTCATTTCTCAAACCCTCTATAGTATTCCTACTATTTCTTTGTTGTTTGTATAGTTTGTATGCAGTAACATTTGTATTTATTACTGCATTCGAATCAGTATCCCGACTAAAGTCAGGATTGTTAGTCTGTACTAGCTTCATACCGATATCGCTATAACTCTAATATCATCGACTTGCGGAACAGTGTAGCTATTATCAGATAAAAGAACTACCTTAACAGCCATAAATTTATATGAATCATGAGCACCTCTTTGAGAATCAAAGTATTTTACAATGCCGCTGTTCTTTGCAAACTTAAAGGCTTCGTTTTTACTAGTTACTTTTTCAATAGTTGCACTAAAGCTGTTTGTTGACAACGTACTTACAATTTCTAATGCAGTATTACTTGTTATAGAGGCTACTGGAACAATATCATAATCAGTTAATGAATTGCTGTAAACAACCTTAATTATATCATTTGCTGTCAGCGCCGAGGTAAACGACGTACCTACTCCGTTAATCGTCACATTACCAGAAGCTGAATTAGTAGATACGACTCCTGCTATTGTAGTAGAAGGAGGCGACTTTTTAAAAGTATATTCATACTCTTTTAAGTCATTAGTATTTAATGATGAGCTGTAAAGAGCTGCTGAAGTTGTCATTAACAGTTCTGTCCAGTCCTTATCATTAAAGGTCTCATTGTCAGCAGAATTTAGTAACTTAACGTAAACTTTGACATTAGTACCGGTTGGTCTGTAAGCCTTAATATATACTTTAATATCTTCAGCATCCATTCCTTCAGCAAGCTCAAGACGTTTAGAAATATACTTTGTCTGAGCATTTCCATATCTTGTATTTTCACCTGTGTAGTCATTATTAATAAGATACTTGTGAAGAATAATACTTGAAGGGTTAATATCTAAAACAGGAGATGATTCAGCAAACTCTGTTTCAAACGTTAGCGTACCAGTGTATGACTTAGTAATAGTAGCACCAGCAATTTCGTTTGTAAGACTTTTAACAATAATAGAATCGTTGAGACCAGCTTCGTTTTTGCCTGAAAGTGAATAATTCTTTGAAGAGGTACCACCACCAGCTTTTGTAAAGGTTGAAGAGAATCCAACTGTAGTACCTGAAAGCTGCATTGCATTTATGAATGGTGTAAATGCTGTTGCATTAACATTATCTATAGAAGTAACTTTTGCCATTGCGTCGGAATCATCTCCAACAATATAACTAAACACAGTTGAATTTGATGTTCTAATTAAGAATGTACTATTACTTGAGTTACTATCTGTTATATAAAGTTTATTCTTAGAGGCGTTATAATAAGATACTGTACCCTTAACAACTTTCTGTAAGCTTGAAACAATCAGGCTGGTGCTGTTAGTAGAGTAGAGTGGAGGTCTATTAACAGTAAACGATGTTGAATTTGCCGAAGAAACCTTCAGTATATCAAACTTAGGTGTTACACCGTAGTATAGATTGTTGTTTAAGGTTGCATTAAAAGGAGCATCAACCGATAATGCATAATCGCTTGCAACGTTTACAACCTGTCTTATTTCATTACCAATTTTTATAAAGTCACCGTTACTAAAACGAGCAGTAAATTCTGTATTAGTTGCAGTAGCGTTAGTAACCGAGGTTGTTGTAACTTTTACATTAGCAGTACCAGCAACATTAGCAGTACCATAAGATACTAATACAAAGTCATTAGCCGAAAGTATTGAAGTAAGTCCTGTATTTGTACTAATAACATATGAGGTGGCATTAGTAGTAAGCTGCACATTAATGTAACTGTTAGACATTTGAGCTACATCTTCACCACCAATAAAACTACCGCTTACAGTATTAATAGTAAGGAATTCATAATTACCATTATTAATTACTACAGAGCCTGAAGTTGGTGAAAATTCTGCTCTATGTACAGTAAATTTAATATCTTCATTTTGAACAGGTGTGTAATTCCTACCGCTGGTAGAGAAAAACATAGTACCAAGACCCCAGGTTTGATTACTAATAAGTGAGGTATTAGCAATATCAGGTACACCTGTCTCAGCAGTCCATACTCTGTAATTTGGAGATAGACCATCAGGAGTCATAACGATAGCATACTCTTTGTCTACTCTCAAGCAGACAGGTGAATCAAAAGTAAACTTTGTTGCTGTATTAGCATTTGAACTAATATTTACTTCCGATGATTTTTTATAAACTCGTGAGAACGGTACAACAGAAGTTGTTAAGTAGCCTCCATCATTCATTTCACGAAGGTCTAGAGAAACACCCTTTTCACTATCTTTCTCTTTAAAAAAGATATCAATTGAGCTAACAAAAACTTGATCAGAGCCTTTTTGTTTTTGCACAACGAATGTTTGTGCTAGAGGATCTCCTCCACCGCATCCACCTCCACAACCACCTCCTCCGGCAAATACTGGTGTATTGTCTACAACAGTTGTCCATGTAGAAGTAGAGTTTACCGTTCTACTGTCAGTGAATGTTCTTGCTTGGAAGCCAGATCCTGCAGCGGAATCTTCAAATGTTTTTGTACTAATGGTAAGGTTTTGAGCAGTACCTTTAGTAGAGAATGATGTAAACTTATTTGCAGCTTTTGATGTAGCTGATGTTTCTGAGCTTAAAGTGCTTACATCCATAATAAGCACTTCTTTTTCACCAGATGTAAATGTATTTGAAGGTATATTTACAAGCAGTGCAAGCTCTCCAGTATTGTTTGCATATAGAGTAGGTGCAGTATTTTTATTGTTAAGAGGTACAAAATCACCAGGTGCTGGATTGCTTGTAACTGATAAAGAGCAAGGTACGCAGTTACTCGTTAAGTCAACATTATCGAAGTAGACGTAATGCTGGGCGCCCGGTCTTAAACCAGATACGTATATACCTATTTTTTGTGCACGAATAAAAGGATTAATTTGTGCACTTGTAAGAATGTTATTAACTTCTTGAGTTGAAGATACAACTGGTGGTAGTGTAATTCTAGTAGATGAATCTTCAAGAGTCTGTGATACCTGTTGAGTATAAGTTGTTGTATCAACAAAACCATCAGATCTTGTTGTTGAAGCTAAACTAACATTAGTGCCTACCAATCTTGAAGCTGCTGTAACTCTTGAATTAATTACGTTTTGTGCGTTAACTAGACTTGTAATCGGATCGGCAATGTTTATGTTAACTGCAGTTGTTGCAACAACTTCTGAGTCAAAAAAGTTATCTACCCTAGGGGTAATAAGCATCTTACCTCTAAAAGTAAATTGCTGTTCAACTAGAGTTCTTTCTTTATTAGCAATCTTTTGAGATACGAGTGGTACTTCAGTATAATTAAGAGTTACTAGATCACCGGTTTTTGTAACATTTGTACTTGATGAAAGATTAAATTTTAAATCAATTGGTACTACTTCTTCTAAAGCTGTTAACTTTGATCTAGCAGTATCAATAGATGCTTTAAATTCACCGTCATCAACGTTTGCTACTGTGTAGCTATCGAAAGAATCTACAAAGAAACCGTTTTTAAATACTTCTATTGAGTTGTTACTTTCACTAGAAATAGCAAGCGAGGCAGCATTTGTTTCTAGCGAATTTAAAAGAGTATAATATTCAAGCCTCTGAACACGGTCTTCTATCTTTTTAATATCACCCATCGTATAACGACGAGTTTGTAGAGGTTCAATAGTATTTTTAAGATCCTGTCGCTTGGATGATATAGCAGCTCGCGCCGAAAGACTTGGGTATGGAGCAATTCTTATAATACCGAGGTCCATCATACTTCTTTGCGGTGGAGGAGGTAAAGGTGATGTTGATGGTATACCTTCAACTATACTTACCTTACCATCATTACCCATAACAATTCTATCTACTCTAGGTAAATAAGAAGTGATTGAAGCTTCAAAGCTTTGAGTTGGAGACGGGAAGAATTTATTACCAGATTCAAGTGTTTCTGTTGTTGACGGATCAATACTTGCCGATGCTATAGTAGCAGCAAGAATGGCTGTATTAGATACAAATGGTCTAAAATCTATACAGTCTCTTAATGAAAAATATTCACCAGATGTAGAGGAGATATAAATTGGAATCTGCTCGGTTCTTATTTTATTTACAGGTAATGGGGTAGTAGAGTCGTCAATAGGATATGATTCGGTAGAAATATATGCGCCAGCCCCATGAGTAAAACATTTAAGTTTTACAAGCAAACTATTTGAAGCTGATAAACTTAAAGTAGAGCCCGGTGCCTTTCTTAGATAAGAAAGCCCGTAGTAATTATCTTTTTGACCATTATCTAATTCAAACTCATCTTTATAGTTTGTTGTTGTGTCAACATAGGTGTTGCTGCTACCAACAAATACACCTTCAATATCATAAGCATCAGGTATACCTAGACACCAAGGACCTGTTGTTGTAATGGCAAGTCTATCAGTTGATATTTTAACAAAAGATGTATTGGCTGCTTTTACTCTTACAGCAGGGGAATTAGCTTTAAGATCGTGATAAACTTCAAAACTTGGAGTACCAGTAATAGATGCACCAAGGTTCACTGTTAGCTGAGATGTTGATGGGACGGATAATGATTTACCAGTTTTTCTAAAATCAATAGGTACGTTTGCTGGATATGACTTAAAATGCCCGTTTGCTGATGCCGAGAATCCAGCTGCTGTAGCAAGTGAAAGATTTGTATTTGAATAAATCTCAGAAATTCTAATAGGATTGTTTGAACCAATCTTAATATAATCGCCGACTTCATAGGAAGCTAGGAACGTTGTAGATGTACCTGTAACGTTTGTTTGGCCTGAAGTAGTAGCTACTGTACCTGCAGCATTAGAAGAATGAACTATAGTAGTTGCAGGAATAATAATAAAGTCTTCAGCCTGTGTATCGGTTAAAGTACCAGTACCATAAGGTAGAGTATTTGAACCAAAAGAAATCGTTACCGAACCAGTTCCGGAGAATGTTCCAGAGGTACTTGTTCTAAAAATAAACTCTTCATTAGTGAGCTGACTAATAGCTCTTGTACCTGTGTTGAAGACAAGAATATCGTTTTCAATATCATTTAAAACAGCTCTACCACCGGTAAGAACTACGTCAGCAACAGCTGTAGAACTAACCGAAAGACTTCTTACATCCCCAAATGACTTACCTGAGGACATTCTTACATCAAAAATAAACAGCTTGTAAGTAGCAGTAGGAGTACCAGGTACTCCACTATCAAATATTAACGAGCGTATTTTAGCCGTTCCAATTAGTGAGCCGGGGCTTGAAGGAGTGCCGCCTGAATTATCTGTTACGTCAGTAGCAGCGGTATCCCTAAGTGATACTGTAGTGCCTTCCTTAATTGCAAAATTACCAAGCAGTTCTTTTACTAAAACATAACTTCCATACTGCGTATTAATAGTTTGACTGTCAGTGTTTGCAGTATCATTACCCTTTCTAACAGGTACTCTAATATTGTTAAGAAGAGAGATGCGCTCACCATTAACATATGCTGTACCGGCACCCACTACTAAACTAAAATGTGAAGTATTACTTCCATCTTCTGTATCAAGTGGAATGGCATCTGTCACATAATTACCGCTCTCTTCAAAAGTTCTACGAGCAAACTCTTTATTAATCGAATTAAGCTGGGTGGCAGTTCTGTCTCTTACAACAAAACCATCCTGCAATTCAAGCAATGCAAGAAAGTCTCCGTTTGTTGCTGCCTGTGCTGAAGTAAGAACAGTAAGAGTAGGGGTGAGTTTAAGTCTGTTAGCACCAGGTGCACTATAGTTAGGAGTACCGGTAGCTATGTCAAGTAAAGTAGTATCTACATTACTGTTAACTAATAATTCTGATACTGCAAATCCAACTACTTTATCATCTGGACGATTAGAGTATTTTTCAAGTATTTCTTCATGACGATCAACTCTAATAAAATGACCTTTTTGATAAACAACACCCTCTGTTGTTTTAACAGCAGCTCCAGTGCCGACAGCATTAGCAACAGATGCTACTGTAAGTTCAGCAATATAATTTTTAGCTGCAAGAGAGGCGCCAGCGCCTGCCGAAGTAGTGATGCTTACGTTTGGAGTAGTTGTATAGCCCGTACCTTTTGTAGTAACAGATACATCAGTAATCTGACCGGACGCATCTGTTGTAATTACAGCAACAGCACCTGTACCACCACCACCAGTAAAAACAACTGTATCACTATTAGAATAAAGTGATCCACTAGCAACAACTGAAACATCTTCAATAGTTCTATCTCTATCAAATACTTTGATAGTCTGAGATGCTGCGTATGTTTTTTCACCGCCAGTACCAGTATTAATATATTTTAAATAAAGAGTATTAAGATTTGGATCTTGTGATTCAAATCCAGTCTTATAATTTACAACAATTGATTGAAGGTTTGAACTTTCCTGAACAATTAATGTATTGCTGTATAAAGAAAGAGCAACTGGTTGTCCGTCGTTTTGATTGTCAAGGATCTTAATGTATCTGTAAAAAGGGTCAATACTTAAGTTGCAACCCTTAATAATAGTGCCAATTTTAAATACATTATCCCCAAAACGCTCAAACTGATTTTGAAGGATAGTCTGTAGCTGATTTAACTCACGGGCTTGTACTGCTACACCAGGTCTAAAAAGTACTCTATGAAAGTTCTTTTCTTCATTATAATCATCCCAATAAGGGCTAACATTTAGATTTGTATCTAAAGGCATACTATCCTCTTAAAAATTAATAAGTAGTCGAATTGTTTCTGATTGACTATTCGATCTAGAAATTGGATTGCTATTTTCTATGTATAATGCCTTACCAGATCCTTTTACTAGGTCAGGGCTATATTTGTTTGACCCTAAGGTAATAGTATTTGAACCGTAAGTCATAAAGATCATTTCGTCTGGATCTGCATTTATAGGACCTCTTTCAGAAGTAAGAAATACATAGGATGCATTAGACGAATGAAAATAAGCATTTGATAAAGATACATCTGTTTGATAGAGCTCGGCGTCTTCAGGTATAGTACCAGATGTTGATGTGTAAGCTATTCTTGTTCTGTTATCAAAAGTAACCCAGCTGTTAAAGCTCTTTTCATTTAAGTCAATAGCGGTTACGTTAGCTATAGCACCAGAGTTAGCTCCCATAATTTTTTTACCGGTAACAAACTTAGGCTCAGCATTAGCTAGTGTAACATACGGTGATACGTTACCTGACTTAATTCCACTAGCCGTTACAGTCATGTAGGCTAATTTAGCTGATGTAGTAAGAAAGGATAAGTTACTATTTAAAGTTAGACTGGTTGAATTAGTAATACTGCTAACTGTTCTTAAACAACTTGTATTTGAGACTATATCGGTAATAATTATTTTATCATTAATAGATAAACTTTCACTAAACTCAGTACTTACACCATCTAACGTAGTAGTTGTTGTATTACCGGTGACTGTACCTCTTAATGTTTTATTATCAAATTGATAGATTTGTTCACCGTTTGTAAAGGTTCCAGCTTCACTTGTAAGGGTTAAATGAACATTATTAAATAATGGATCTTTTAATAAAATAAACTTTCTGTAATCGTTTTCAGTAGTTATAAATCCACCTTCTGTATTATTAAAAGTAACACTAACACCAACCGTTCTAGAACCTAGCTCGGCTGAAGAATCCTTACCGTGACCTCCAATAGGAGGTATAATTACTTTAACGCTTGAAGTATTAGATGTACCACCGGTGTTACCTGTAACAGTTGCTGTTGCATATGTGTAACCGCTACCGCGCGTTACAACGTTAATTTTTGATATAAAATTGTTTACTGAAGCATTAGAACTTACCGTAGCATATGCAGCCGCCCCAGTTCCATCCCCACTGATTACTACTGATGGATTAATACTATATGTTGAATCAGAAGAAGGTGCTACAGTAAATGCATTGTTTACTACTGCAACCCTATTACCAGCTGTATAGCTTACAATTCTTCTTAATTGACCGGAACCTGTTCCACTTGTAATGTAAATTGCACTACCTACATAAAAGTCAGAATTAGAAGATGCACTTGTACTTAATCTATAAGTAGTACTGTTACCGGAAAATGATGGGATGGCTTCTCTAAGATCGTCAACTTGAAATTGTCCGGTTAGTGTTGAAATGTACCCAGATCCTGTATTTGTTACTCTTATTACATCAATAGCACCAGCTACTGTGTTGCCAGATACGTTTGCACTAGTCACTACAGGCATGAGGTTGGCTGTAGCAAATTTTTCAAAGGTACTTTCAGCCATCTTGTACATGAGTTTCCAGGTATATCCATCTGACGTTGTAATAAAATTACAAGCGCTTTCGGATGTGCTTGATGGCTGTTCTGTTGATACAACACCTCTATTATTATCTAAACATTTGTATACGTAATATGTAGAACCAGCATCAACAACTACGTAATATTGTTTTTGATACAGGTCACTATCATCAGGATCATAGTGGCTATAAACAGTATTGCTTGTCCAGTTATATCTGTTTACCATTAAGTTAACATCGGATGAAGTAACCTTCTTACCGAATATTGATTCTTCGTAAACATCTACTTCTAACTCTTTATTGTTATCACCGGGAGTAGGAACTGTCTGATCATTATTTGCATAGGGTGTATGTTTTGAAGCTACAATATAATAAATGCTATTGGCAGGTTCAGTGATTGATTCGATAAATTGCTCACCGATATGTTCTCTAAATTTTCTAGAAATGAGTTTTGTCATTTTAAACTATTGTAATGGTAGAGTTAGAAGTTATGTTTGCTTCAATAAACGGTGCTGTAACTACTCGACCAAAAAGCTTTTTACCTGATATATGAAGTACTTTCTTTAATACATCTGAGTATTTATCGAGCGGAATAGGCGATTGAATCTCATAAGAGAAGTTTTGATAATAATCGCCGTCATGTAGGTACATATCGTCATCTAAAAAGCCTCTGGTTGAGGAATAAAAACCTAGACCTATACCTTGTTTTGCAACATTAGCTTGACCTGTAGCTACTCTAAGACCGTCTAATGATGTAAGAGTAAGCTGTTCATCATTTATGTATCCATAGCCTGAATCAACAACGTTAAGTGAAGTTATTCTTCCCTCAGAAGCTACTACATTTGCAACAATATTAGCATTATCCCCTGTAATTAAAGAAGATAGATCATCACCGACGGATAAAATAGTGGCGGTTGTACCAGTTGTACCGCCGGTAAGAGTGCCACCAGGAGTAAAGTCAGTAAATAGACTGATACGTTTAATCTCTAAATAAGAGGTATTACTATTGCTTTTTACTCTACCTTTAGCAGTAGCACTTGCTGTATATGCCTGAGTATTTGAAATGTAAGATGTGCCATTTGAGGTCAAACCGTTAAGTGTGTAAATGACGGTGTTTGTGCTTACCGAGGCGGTTGTTGAACCAGGGGTTGGTGATGCATTGCTTGTTACTGTGCCTGAAGTGAATGTGCCTTGAACGTTACTTACCACTAAGGTTGTTGAGTTAGAAGTAACGAGAATACCGTTAGCAGTAGTGCTCTGTAAGATTTTATTACCAGGATTAAAGTTAGTATTTGATAAAACTGTTAATATGCTAACATTAATACTATTTTGCCAAGTTCCAGTATTACTGGTAAGTATAGTTGTATGTACACCTGTGGTAATATTTCTAGTAGTTGAATAAACTATTCCAGTTGCAGTATTAGATATACCATCTGTTGAATATACAACCTCAAACACCTCGTAGCTATTAGCACTATTGCCTGTAAATGTGTTAGAAGTTATTTGTATACCAGGTGTACTAATAGTTTGAGTAACAACTTCATTATTTACATAACCGGCACCGGCTGTAATAGTTATTGTAGCAATAAAGTCACGCTTACCATAAGAGGCAACATATGGTTCATAAACGAGTACAAACGGATTAATGTTGTAGTTTTCACCTGGATTGATATTAGTAAGACTTGCAATTGTACCTATTGTTTTGGTTTCAAATCTTAATATGTCAATAAGTGGTGTAGTAATATCACCACCTGGTAGTTTGACAAAGCCAAGAGATGAGACTGGTATTAGTGAGGCTCCTGAACCGATACCTGTCGAACCGCCGGAGGAATTTACTATAGATGCAGTAGGGGTACTTACTATTAAATTACCGACGTTTGATGTAAGAGTAACATCTGTAATAACACCAGATGCATCAGTTACAATAGAAGCGTTACCTACACCGTATGAGCCTGCACCGGTATTACCACCACTAAATGTAACAATATTAGTGTTATTATATCCAGAGCCACCGTTATTAATAAAGACCGAGCTTACATTTCCAAACGTTGAATTAGCACCAGATATAAGCATATCTTTAAATCTAACCGAGCTTGCCCCACCTGTATTGTTTGAAGAAATAAGATCAGGAGAAAGTCTGACAGTTTCTGAATCAGAAATAATACCTACAAATAAGTTGGCAGCTGAACCAGTAAAAACAGTAGTTGTGTTTGCAAATGTATTAGATGTTAATCCATAAACTACTGTTTTCTCATTTGCATAAAAGGTACCTAATAATGATGTAAGCCCGATATGAGTAGTATTTTGAGCAAAAATATTTGCAGTTGCCGAAACGTTTGAGCTCGAAGTATATTTTCCGCCTATATCTGATGCAAGAATTATGCTTGCATTAATGGTAGGAGCTCCTACCAATACAACAGTATTTGATGTAGACCAACGTGTATTAGTAGTTAGATTAGTATCACTTAAAACATAGCGGAAAGCTAATTGTGCATCTAGCGGCTCAAACGTTGTAAGTGTAGTGGTTTTAGCTGAGTTTGTGTAAGCAGTAATTGTAGATGTATTATTAAACGTTCCTGTTACTCCTCCTACTGATACTGCTGAAACGTTTGTGTATGTAAATAAATTTTCTCTGGGTATAGCAGTAACGTAACCGGATGCATTTGAGGTGGCTTGTTCTATATACGTACCAACGTGGATACCGTTTGAACCAATAGACGTTGTATTAACTGATAAAGCAGTTACATTAGAAACACTTTCAATAACACCAAAAGTATTATTTGTTGATCCGGTGCGCTGGACTACTAGATCACCTATACTAAAGCTAACGTTTGTATTAGTAACAATTATAGCACGATGGTTTTCAAAAATAATATTACTAGTAAATACATTGGCACTTAATTGATTAAGTACAAGGTTAGCATTATTTGAAGTGTAGGCAGTAGTAGTGTTTTGAGTTGATAAAGCAACAACAGACAATGAAGGGGTAGATGTGTTGCCGTTTTTTATATCGACACCATTTGTTATTACTTCAGGTACGTCACTTACATTAAAACTAAAGAGATTTTGTGTAAGTGTTTCATCTCTAAAGAAAGCGGTTATAGAAGCATTTGTGTTATATACGTTTGATATACTAATGGTTTTGGCGCTTACTGTGGTTTCAGCTGTATTAGAAAATCCCCACCCACCGTCAATAATACTAAATCTAACTACCCCGGTAACTGAGTCAATAGTTGCAACTCTAGCTAAACCCTCAACCCCGCTAGGTGAAACAATGTTAACAATCTCTCCAATCTCAAACAATTCCCCAGGCGTAGTAATATCAATACTTGTTAAAGAACCTATAATCTTTGGTGCGTTTAAAAATATACCATCATCAGTAATAACTTCATCAGTAGAAAAATTACCTTGCAGGTTACTTAGAAAAGCAACATCAATTAATTTTCCGTTGATATTTCTAGTTATAATATATTCTACAAATGCCGTTGCACCGGACACTGATCCAGTTACTTGCTTACCTGGAAAAGTAATATTTCTCGGTGATTGTGTAAGCTCCAAATATTTTGGTATCACCCAGGTGCCATCGGATGGCTTTAGTATATTGTCCCCAGGAGTATAAATTTCAATTTTTGTGCCGTAGAGGAGTTTAAAAAAAAGCTCTAAGGATCTATTTGATCCCTTAGCCCCATACATGTCATGGGCTGCTTTTATTAATCGACGTTTTGATATATTAGTTTCAAACTGAATATTTTTAAGATATTTTTCTTTTATATTAACAATAAATTCATCTACTGTTCTGTCAATATCCTTATATTCAAGTAACCTTCTTGCATGGTAAAGAGGATTACCATCTACTAAAGCATCATCATATGATGCATATAAATTACTATTATCTTCAAGCCACTTGTAGTACTCTTCTACAAATAGTAGAAAGAGCGGGCCTTGTTCCCTAATAAAATCAGGAAACTGAGATTCAACTAAAGGTGAAATATATTTTTCTATGTTGCTCATTCTTTAACTGCCGTAGCGGTTACTTCAACATCACTATCTCTAATTAATAGAATAGTATTTTTAGACGATGTAATATCAGCATTTAGTGGAGTGGCAAACATATGTGCATGCGGACCTGAAGCAACCGTATAAGCCTCAACCAGTAAACCGGTAATTACAACCTTACCAGATGCATAATCAACTGTACCAACATTTTCTACTAATGTATGAACACCGTTAGTAAGTGCTGTGTTATATAATCCAACCTTACCATTAGCATCATCCATTAAGAAGACCGATACACCGTTTTTTGTCATAGGTGTTGATCTAACAGCTGGTATTATAGTTGTGATAGATTCATCATCAGAAATAACATACTCTTTTGATAACGGGAACCCAAAATTAATTACTACATCATATAAAGAGTTAATATTAGGAATAAATGTCTTAAATGGTATTAACTTAATATATGCACCAACAATACTAGTATGAGTATTGTCTATCTCTTCAAGTAACTTACTATAGCGAAGAGTATTATTAAACTTATTTAAATATGTACTGTTAAATGAACTTATAGTACTACGGACTAATGTCTCTAGTGTAGACGTAGGCATTGTGGTGACATTCGTATTATATGAGACTGATGCCACAACTTCAACGTAAAGAAAATCCGGGTCAATAAATTCAGGCTTTATACCAATTGGATTGCGTTTTTCAATAAATGTTAAAAATCTTTGTTTATCAAAATCAGAAGCACCTTCACCAGTATTCACATCTACTGAAATAAACACCTTACCGAATACTGGGGGATCGGCATCCTCACCTCCAAAAGCTGACACAGCTTGTATCTCTGGAAAGTTCGCTGTTAATAAATTTTCATAATCAGAAGATGTAACAGCGCGATCTTGATTTTGATAATGTCTAGGTGCATTATATTTTATTGACTCAAGCGATTCTGGAACTCCACCGCCACGAGCACTTTGTTCAGTTGATATACTTGATATATTTGATTGTCCATTTATAGGACCATCTATTGAAAAAACAGATGCGCCGTTAGGCAACTCACCACTACAATTACGATATTCAACAGTAATAACGGCACCGTTTTGAGGTTTACGTCCTACAATATCATCACCAAAAATTAATTCATATTGAAGATTTTCTGCAGCCTGTAAAAAGTATATTTGTGAATTAGCTTCTTGATCCAGAAACGAAGTAGCTCTATTATATGTGTATGAATTAGCACCATTATTCTCTAATACCACTACAGTAAGACTTCTTGTGTCAACCGTTGGGTTAGAAAGAACAAATCTTTGTTCAGTATTAGAAGTACTATAAACAAAAGAATCTGAAATATATGTACCTTCAAAAATAGAGATGTTATTTGCGTTGAAGTACCCGCTGCTATTGGCAATTAATACTGTACTACTATCGGTGCTGAATGTAAAGTTATTTGAGCCTATCTTAGTGGTAAATGTTGTTGCTTTAGGAACAACTAATGCATCAAGTGAGGTAGAAGGATAAACGCTAAAAGAAACTTTAGCTTCAGCAGATCTATATGATCTAGGTAAATAGTTTAGCTCTTTTGCATGCGATACAGCACTATCTCTAAGGGTAGCTGAGTCTAAAAACATTTCACTTGCTACCATGTTAAGGTAGAAAGAGTTCATGTAAGTATTATAAGAAAGCACATCTATAAGATGGGCAATATTAGATCCTTCAAAATCAACATCTTTAAATGGTGACTCTGATCTTTTAAGATATTCTTTAAAGTTATTTTTAAGGCTGTCGAAATCTAATCCGACAAGTTTTAAATTAGTGTTTGCCACTTATCGTACCCTGTTAAGTAGAAAATCTATGGTAATAGGCTCAGTTTTATTTATTACCTTAAAAATAATAACCACTCTATAAGCGTTCTGTTCCTCTAAAGGTTCAGCTATTACGTCTATTAAGTCTGCCCTAGGCTCAAAATTTTCAATAGTAGTTTTTATGAAGTTTATTAGAGTAGTAGTAGTCTGAGGTGTAATGTTTTCAAAAAGAATATAATTAATATCGCTACCAATACTACTATTAAAAAGTCTTTCACCGCGATTAGTAAGAATTAAATTAACAATAGATTGTTTAACTGAATCTTCGTTTTGAATAATATTTAAGTCGTTTGTATCTCTGTTTATTAAATCAACAGTAAAAATATCTTGATAAAGTATTTTTTTCTTAGCACTAGGCGTAAATCTTTCTGCTCTTGCTACAGCTACCATGTTAACCTCCTGCAGAAACGTTAGATGACCCAGAAGCCGGATCACCACAAGAAGCTTCATCACCAGCCCTACAAACGCCTATTCCGTTTACAAAAACCGTTCCTGAGCTGCCAACCATTACAGGTGCAGCATGTGCACCACCACCATGACCGGCGACAGCATCGCCTTTTCTTACAGCCGGTCGCCCATTTACAAATACATTAGAGGATCCCTCTATGTTAGTTCCACCGGCACTATCTACACCTTCTCTTGTTATTCCTGGCATTTAATTTAAGTCTATATTAGGAGCAGTAAATTTCATATTACCGCCTGAGTTTACTGTATACGTACCGCTGACCTGGGCATCAAAGTTACCTGATACATTAAGTGTAACATTACCACCAACATTCATATCAACATTACCATCAATAACAATTTTTTGATTACCCTTTATATGAACAGTCTGATTACCTAAAATTATTTCAAAATGATCGTGAACAATTTTATCTACTAATCTACCCTCTTTATTTACTTCACTGTAAGTTCCAGATTTGTGGTAAATGTGTATTCTTTCTTCACCAGGCGTATCGTCAATCTCTACAACATGTCCACGCTCTGTTTGTATTACCTTGTTGTATGGGTATTTAGATGCGTATGCTGACTCAGGTTCATACTCATCATACTCTTTTTTAATGTAATTAATACCTCTAGCTAGTTCAGTTACATCGTGCTTTTGTATATTGTTTTCAAGAATACCATGTATAGTTCCGGTAATAATTGGATAATTTGCATCATTTCCATCCATAAAAAATCCAACTACTGTCGAGCCTACAGTTATACCGGTAGGTGATCTTCCTACTTTATTAAAAGAAGCTTCTGTGACCGGCATCTGTAAGATTGCCCAGGGAAGCTGATCAGTGGGTATAAGGGATTTATTTTCTGAATGAAAGTTCAGAGCTCTAACTTTTACTCTGCCAAGCTGAAGCGGATCATCCCTGCTCTCTACGGTACCAATAAACCAAACATGTCCTTCTCTTCCAATACTTCTTGTTGTCATAGGTAACCTATTTTTGTACAGTCCATGGAAATAGTATGTTTTGGTTTACCACCTTCTTCCATGGTTATATTATGTCTTAATTTTGTCACAAGATAATTACCTGAGTGTAGTCTATCTTTGGTTTTTTTATTAGTTGTTCCTGATGTTTCAGGTAACTGGAGTTCAATTACATCACCTACAGATAAAAGATTGTCTCCGTATACTAAGACTCTGATTAAATTTTGATTAATTAAAAGTGAGAATGAGTTTTTTAGACCAAGAGTCTGATGTATGTAATCATTACCTCTTGCAGTATCTTTTGGTACTACAAATCTACTTGAATAATTTTTTTCGTATTTAGAAATAAAATCGTCAGTATTAGGAAGTTTACCTTTATCATCTGTACTTATAAAAAATCTTGATGTTTCCGATAATCCATAACTATCTAAATTTACTTCTTTTGTTAAGATATCAAATGACTGCACCTCAGTATTTAATAGTCCTCCTTGAAGTTTACTAACCGTATTAAATTTACCTAAGTGTAGGTAATTGATAATATTACGCATGGCAAATTGGCTACGTTCTTTATCTGAAGATGTGTTAGGGGCATGAGTAAAAATTCTTGAGCCCTTATCTTTCTTGCCATCGGTAAGTAATCCTTCAATACTTCTAAACTGTATTCCGTATTGATTTTCGTAAAAAACAAAAGCTCCACCGGTAGGATATTCTAAACTAACTGCTTTTTGTCTTAACATATCAATAGCAGCAAAGGGATGCATTCTAGGTATAGTTATAGGAATAATTCCCTTTGTAGGCTCAACATACGTTCTCACACTCATCTTTTCAGTAGAGTATGCAATTTGACGCAGAATGTCCTCTACCATATCACTTATTACGGTGTTGTATGATTTGCTTATATTAACAGAATTAAAAAAATGAATTTGTGAAACAGCTTTTATTACATACATTGATGCTTTTGAAGACGGGGCTACTGAGGTACCCTCTATACTAAAAATTTTAAAACTTAATCTGGTTGGCTTATCCCTTCCAGGTGTAATGTATGTAATATCTAATATTTCTTCACCGATAATAGGAAAATCCTGCACTAAATTAATTGAGTCTTGCATTAATAGCTCAACGTACATAGAAGGCTCTTCTATGTCCTCAAATATAGATGCTGAAATAAGTTGAGCTTTTATGTCAACTGAGTAAGGTCTACCTGATTTTGTTAAGAGTACCTTTACTAATCTTACATCACCAGGCTCGTAAAAATTTTTCATTATGTGAGCAACTCTATCATTTGATCTTCTACAGTACCTAGAAACTGTTTATCAAGTAACCTAATTGTTTTTCTCGATTCGTTAAGTTCATTTTCGTAGGTATACCAGTCAACAGATTCCCAGTATGCAGCCTCGGTACTACTAATGGGGGTAGCAAGAGTGTTAACGTCAGTAATGTTTTTAGAGTAGGTAATGTTTAGATCAGTTAAACCTCCTACGGCACCTGCTGTAGTAGCAAATGCACCTGTTATGTTATTTAAAATAATGTTACTATTTTCTATTACTGTAACAAAACCAGATGCTGTTAATATTCCAGAAGTCTTTTGATATACTTTATCACCAACACTCACATCTATAGTTGAATTAACAGTTACAGAAACAATCTTGTTAGTTTCTAAAATAGTATCAATTCTTTTTCTTTCGTACGAACCAACGTTACCGGCATATCCTACAATAGGACTCCAATATCGTTTAAGAGTAGATGATAAAGATGAGTAAGCCGATTCAGATAGTAATGTATCGTCTGTGTACCAATTTACTCTATAAAATGCTATTTTCGTTTGCGCTTCTTCAATACTATTATACTTCTTTTTTATAAATTCATTGAATTGATTAGTAGTAAGATGCCATTGAAAGTATGGATCTATTATTTGATTGCTTAAATACACAAGCCAGGCATAACGATCATCATCGTAGTAATGAGCTGCAATCTGATCTGCCCTTTCACCTTCTTCTACAACATACGGATAGAAAACTGCTTCATTGACTTCAACAATTTCTTTAAAACGAATACTGGTAATAATGTTATTAACAATATCGTCGTTATAAGCAACAGTCTTAAGCTTTGAAAAATAATTGTATAATGCCATGTTTAGCCTCTATCGGTTCTAGCTGGCTTAAACGTTGGAAGAGGTACAAACCTTTCATCAAAGTCCTCTCTTGTAAGAGGTTCAATTTCCTTAAACGTAAAGGAAATTTCTACCTCAGTCGGTAGTTTTGTTTCTGCAAAGAATGAAGGTTGACCTGCAGGTGCATAATTGACCGACATAGATTCTAAGAAGCATGTCTTAAAGAAGTAAGGGTTGCCCGAATTGCCGAACGTAATATCACATACATCAGGGAACTGATATATTAATCCGTCTTTTTGAGGGTGCATCCTTGTTTTTAATTCCTTTATAATACCTCGCAATGTTTGTGATTCTGATGATGAGTTTGGTGAGAATCTGTATGTAAATGAATGTTGTCTTAAACTAATACCTTGGAAGATAAGAGATTGAAAGGGATTAAGTATTACTCCGGTTGCTTTATCGACAGCAGCTCCAACACTATCACTTAGCCCGGCAAGTGTTCTACCGGCATAGTAAGCTCCTTGTGAAGAAAATACTTCCTTTCTAACTCTTTCTCCAGCTTTTTCAAATGCTTGCGGTGTAGTACCGCCTTTGACAACATCACCTATTACATCTTCTAAAAAGCCAGCAATACCCAATTGCTTGTCAGCATATTGCATATTAAACTGCTCTTGCAAACTTTGAGGAATCGGAAGATTTATGACACAGGTAGGTAGATCTATTCTATTACCAAGAGGTAGTGTTCTCTCATAACTCTTAAACGTAAACTTAATAAAATAATCACCAATATCTGAAGGGAATGTAAAATTGCCTGGGGGTCTATTCTTTGTTTGCTCAGGAGCTAGTCCTTTAACTTTTGAAGGAGGCTTAAAAGTATCGGAAAATTTAGAGTAGTTACCTAATTTACCTAACTGTTTAAATGCAGAAGAAACAGCTGTAATACCGCCTAGCCCTAATGCTCCTAGTTTACCGGCCATGGCTGATACATTGCCTAGTGAATCACCGATGCTTGAAGCGCTTGATTTAAGAGAACCAAGGGCACTGCTTACATCTTTTATAGGTAAGCTAGCTGCTTTTTCTACCTGGCTAGATACTGATGTAGCTTGTTTTAAAATTTCTGGAATAGACATAAATATCGCTATGAGTTATAAAGGGTTATTCAAGCCATCAAATCCCGGCAAATATAAAGGCGACCCAACTAATATTATTTATCGTAGCAGTTGGGAACTAAAGCTAATGAGATATCTGGATCAGCATCCAGATGTTTTATCCTGGGCAAGTGAGGAGTTCTTTATACCTTACATATCTCCTGTAGATAACAAAATACACAAGTATTACCCTGATTTCTTAATACGTAAGCGTAATGCAGTAGGTCTTACAGAAACTATTCTTATTGAGGTAAAGCCTGCTATTCAAACTAAACCTCCTAAAGTTCAGAAAAAAACAACACGAAAGTATGTCACAGAAGTAAAAACATACGGTGTAAATACTGCTAAATGGAAAGCAGCTATGGATTATTGTGAGGATAGGAAATGGAAGTTCATTATCATGACAGAAAAGGAATTAGGGTTAGTATGAATTATTTTAAAAATCTGTTAGGTAATGAAGAGGTTCCTTCAAATTTAAAAATTGAAGAATCAAGACAATGGTATAGAGAGAAGGCTTTTGAGGTAGATAGACTCAATTCAAGTAACGTAATAAGACGTTCAGGTAAGCTTCAAACAGACATACAAAGACATGGTCACTTTTATCTTTTCAGATATGATCCTAAAACAAAAGATACTTTACCTTATTACGATAGGTTTCCTGTTGTATTAATTTTAAAACGCGAGCGTACCGGTTTTACTGGTCTAAACCTTCACTATTTACCTTATGCATATAGAGCAGTGTTAATGGACCAGTTATACGAATTGCAAACAGGTGAAGATGAACTAGCTAGAATTAGAGTTACATATAATATTTTAAGTTCGACATCTAGATTTAGATTTTTTAAACCGTGCTTTAAACACTATCTAAATAATCATATGCAATCAAGACTAGTTCACATAGATGTCTCAGAGTGGGACATAGGCCTATTTTTACCATTGCAAAGATTTGCTAAAAAAAACGAGCAGACAGTACACAGGGATAGTATTCGTAAAATAAGGAACAGGCAATAATGTCAGCCTCAAAAGCTTTAAATGGTGTTATTTCAAAGGGCAGGGATATAGCTGGTACAGCTAATGCCTTAGTTGACTTACCCGGTGTTCCTGAGAGTGTTAAGGAGAGTGTTAGATCTCTTTTCGGTACAGGTAAGGGTCTAAAGCCTAGTCAAAATAGAAGAGATTTAAATAATTTTCTTGCTAACACTTCAAAACTTAACGGATTTACAAGACCGTCTTATTTTTATGTTGAGATTGCCCCTCCTCCAATGCTTACTGATGAATCAACTACGGCGAGAAACTTAGCTTTTCTTTCTGAGTCAACAAACTTACCCGGGGTAGCGCTAGCTACAACCGAAATTAGAAGATACGGATATGGGCCTACTGAACGTAAGCCTTATGCACCAATATTTGTTGATACTAACATGTCTTTTTTCGTAGATGGTGCTGGCACTATTCAAAAATTCTTTTATAAGTGGATGAACGGTATAGTTAAATTTGATGAGACAGTTAACGGTAGAGGTGCTAGATACGGAACTAACATCTTGCAGCCTTTTGAAGTAAATTATAAAGATCAGTACGCAACTGATATTTTAATTACAACAGTTGATGAGTCAAATAACGATATTATTAACGTAAGACTTACTAAGGCTTTTCCTATTTTTATGGGAGATATATCGTTAAGTTGGGGTGAAAGTGATTCTATTGCAAGACTACCAATTACTTTTACTTACTATAATTGGAAAATAGAAAAGATAAATGTAAATCAAGTTCAAGAAAATCGCAAACCTGGACTCATTCAGAGTCTTATTAAAGCATCGACAGCACTACAAACACTTGCAACAATTCGTAAACCTAACGGTGTTGCTGATATTATAAATGTTGTCGGTAAAACTAAATCAGCTATTGGTGGATTATTTTAAGGAGTTATATTATGGCATTACCTAAACTAGAGCATCCTACATTTGTATTAAACCTTCCCTCAAATAATGAAAAAATTACTCTTAGACCATTTCTTGTAAAAGAAGAAAAAATTCTTCTCATGGCTATGCAGAGTGAAGATACTGAAGAGATTATTAATTCAATTAAACAGGTCATTGGTAACTGTATTGTTAACGGTAACATCATAATAGATGATCTCGCTACAATAGATATTGAGTATATCTTTATAAAATTAAGAGCACGTTCAGTTAACAATATTATTAAGCTAACCTATCGTGATAATGAAGATGATAAAAAGTATGATGTCGAGGTTAACCTTGATGAGGTTGAAATAAAAACAAATAAAGATCATTCAAATAATATTAAAATAAGTGAAAAGATTGGCTTAACACTAAAGTATCCAAAGGCTAGTATTACTTCAGCTACTAAAAATGTTACATCAGAGGCTGAGTTATTTTTTGAAATACTTAAAAATAGTCTTGATACTATCTACGATGAAAATAATGTTTATAAGGTATCTGATAGTACAGAGGAAGAGTTGAATGATTTTATTCAAAGTCTTGATGTAAGGGCTTTTAACAAAATACAGGACTTCTTTACTACCATGCCTAGACTACATTATGAAGTATCATATGTTAACTCATTAAATAATAAAAGAACTATTGTACTAAACTCACTAAGCGATTTTTTTACATTGGGCTGAGTCACAATAATCTAAGCAATTATTATCAAGTTATATTTGCTATGGCTCAGCATCACAAATGGTCATTAACTGAAATTGAAAATTTAATACCGTTTGAGCGCGATTTGTATGTAGATTTGTTGATGGATTATTTGGAGAGAGAAAAAGAGAGATTAAGTAGACAAAATGGCTGACCCACAAACACCGGAGTTACAAGAAGCATCTAGTGCTGCTATAGCTAGCGTGGGTTTCTTTGTTCAAAATGCTGAGGTGTTTAATACAATAACATCTGAATCAAAACAGGCAGCTGATAAAGCAGGAAATATAGTCTCTCTTTTCAGACAGTTCTTAGGTGAAAGTGTTGGTGAAAGACTGTCTAAGCTTACTGAAGAGGTAAAGCAACAGCCGGTAATAGACAATCAGCCTACACTTTCGGCAATGAAGCAAAGAGGCTTTGATATGGCCAAGCTTGCCCTTCTTCTGCCTCTCTTACTGAATGAGGAAGCACGTACATATTTTGCAAGTTTTTTAAAAGGTCTTTTAGGGATAGAATCTCTTGAAAGAATAAAGACTGTACTAAAAATAGCTGGTGTAGCACTAGCTACAGTTTTTGCTGCAAAAGTTTTAATGCAGGTAGCCGATACTATAAAAACATTTATAAGACTGGCAAGACTTACAGCTCTGCTTTTTGGTCTTACTCAAGCAACTACTAATATAGCCGAAAAAGAACGAAAAAAATATGACAAAAAAAGAGAGAATGATAAGAAGAATCGTGAAACGAGACGTAATAATAGAAGAAAAAAAATAGAACGTATTAGAAAAATTAAGTCAATTATTAGTACAGTAAAAAAAGGACTGCTGATAGGAGGACCTATTGGTATTGCAGCCGGTTTAGTAAGCGGTATAGTTATTAACTCGCTTATTGATTATATTATTAACGATGATGAAAAGTCATCTAAGATAGAAGATGATGCTGAAGAAAGCGCTGGACCGGACGGTGAAGTAATTATACCTGATATATCAGAGGATATTGATACAAGTGAACTTACAAAAATTATATTAGACAATGCTATAAAGGAACTTACCTTTGGTATACTAAGTGCTGAAACTTTTAGAAACACAGCGCGAGTAATAAGAGGTGATGAAAAGACAATACAGCAAAATAGAGCTGCTATTTCTGGTCTACCAGGTACAATGGGTGCTGAAATGGATGCAATTGCTCCAATGCAAGTCCAAAGCCCGGCGCCTACAACCTCGGAACCTAAAAAGGGTATCTTGCAAAGAATGTTTGGTGGTGGAGATTCTAAACCTAGCTCTCAAACACCACCGGCAGCAGCTCCTTCTACTCCTGCACCTACAATGCCTACACCTACAATGCCTACACCGTCTCCAAGCATAGTTCCGGGATCTTCAAGCAGTACTAATGGATCGGCGCTAAGTACTGCTTCTGAGAGTGTGATAAGTGATCGCAAGGATCTACAAACGGGATCCAACACTAACGTTGTAATTGATAACAGTATGGTAGTAGTTAACCCTGAAAGCAAATCAACACCAACTAGTACCACCAGCCATTCTTTATCCGTAGGTAGATAATGCCAAGAAAAAAAACTAGCAAAGGTAAGAATACTCTTAAAAGTATTACAAAGCAAATATCAGCAATAAGAAATACGCAGACTGATATAAAAGATACCAGCCAGGCATCTAGTGAGTTGCTTCAAAAAACTAATGAAACTGTTGAAACCATATCTTTAAAGGTTTCTAAAATAGTTGGTGTTCTTGCACGCAATGCTGCATCAGTAAAAAATATTCAGCAACAGTCCATTATTACTAATGAAAGACTGGATAAGGTTGAGCAAGATGTATATGATATTTTTAATTATGTTACTGAACCTGAAAAAGAGCAGGTAGAAAAAACTGGAGTAGTAGCAGAATCTATTAGTTCTATTGCCCAAAGTATAACATCAATTAACAATAGCTTTGGGTTAATACAAGATATGTTAACTAAGTCTATTGAGGCAAAAAAAGGTGAAGAGTATAAGCAAGAAGAAGCTGCACTAGAAAAAAAGCTTGAGAAACAAGCTGCTCCAGTTAGAGTAAAGAGTGAAGAAGGTGATTCTTTCTTTAGTTCATTAAAAAGCTTCTTTACTAATCCGGCAGTTATAGCAGCATTTTCTGGATTAGTCTATCTATTTTTACCAAAAGATATAAAAGAAAAGATTAATGCATTTTTTAGAGGTTTTGCTTCCGGGGGAGATAAAACATCTGAAGAGCTTTCAACGTTTGAAAAGGCAGTTATTGCTGCTGGAGCTGGTATAGGTCTTTATTTCGGTGCAAAATTACTTACAAGTGCAGGTGAGGCTGCAATTACTTTACTAAAGCTAATAGGGGCTGCTAAACGAGGATTAAAAAAATTAGGACCTGTAGGAGCTGCAGCTGCAGTTACAGCTGTTGCAACAGCAGGGTTTGTAGTTGCTAAAAGGGGTGATAAAGCGGGTACGGATGAAGATACAATAGAAGATGATGATGAAGAAGAACCAGCAAAACCAACAACTGCTCCAACCCTCCCTTCGGTATCAGCTACTCAACAAGCACCAGCACAAGCACCTCAAGCAGCTGCTGTGCAAAAACCTACAACAGCTACTCAACAAGCACCAACACAAGCACCTCAAGCAGCCATTAAACAAGCACCACAGCCAGCTGCTGTGCAAAAACCAGCTATTAGTAGTCAGACAACTGCTCAAAATCAAAAGCAAGATGTTACTAAAAATATTGAGCTTATTAAGGCTGCGTTAAAGGAACAAGGCATTACAGACGAAAAATATACTGCAGGTACTATAGGTAATATTATTAAAGAGTCTGGCGGTAAGCCAGTAGGTGAAAATCTTAATTATGGTAATACAAGCAATGAGAGAATAAGAAGTATATTCGGTGACCGAGCTGCAAAGTATTCTGATGATCAGCTAAACGAAATTAAAAAAGATCCTGTTAAGATGGCCGAGCTCATGTATGGTAAGGATACTGTAGAAGGCAAAAAAATGGGCAACACTGAAGTCGGTGATGGATGGAAGTTTAGAGGTAGAGGATTTATTCAACTTACTGGTAAGAAGAACTATGCTGCTGCATCAAAATCATTATTTAATGACGACCGTCTAGTAAATAATCCTGATCTTGTAAATGACCCAGTAATAGCAGCAAAGACCGCAGCCTGGTACATGAAAGAAGGTCAATCTAGAATGGCCAAAAGAATGGGGTTTGATGTTAATAATCTAACCCAAGAGCAGGCAAATATGCTAACAACATCCCAAATAGCTGGTAAGGATGTTAGAACTGGAAGCAACTTTCTTAAAGGTGAAATACTTAGCAAGGTTACTACTTACGCAGAACAATATGGGGCAACTGCGAGAGCACCTGTATCTTCAGAAGCTGCAGCATTAGTTGCAGGAGCTTCAAGAAATACTGGCATGGTACTTGCATCAGCTTCCGAAACAACTGCAAGTCCAACTATTAATAGAACATCAACAAATGTTATAGGTGGCACATCTGTTGTTGCTGGAGGTAAGGGTCAAAACCCGCCTCCAGCAATACCTACTACCGTTGCTAACAGAGGAACACTCGATGTAGGTACAAGACACTCAACAGCCTACTCTTAAGCGTCTTCAGCTAATTTCTTAAAGAAGTCCATTTCCTCATCATCGTCTGGTACTGCGGCCTTAGGTGTAAATGCCTGTTTTTGTTTTGCAGTGTCATCTTCCCATGGTGCGCTTGTCTCAGCACTTGTCTGAGGTTTTGCTGTACCGGTAAGACCGATTACACGATGTAGCTTGGCTTTAAGCTCATCATACGACTTAAAATTGACTGGGTCAATAAACTCGTTTAGTGAGTACTCGCTCTTCCAGATCTTTTCAAGCTTTTCATCCTCATCAAACAGAGGTGCTTGTGAGTCAAACTCAGACTTATCATAGTTACGATAGCCTTCAACGTTACGAATCTTAAGCTTGAAATTTGCTCCTTCCCAAAGGTCGAAAGGATTCATTGGTGCCTCATCTTCGAACTCAGGGTTCATAGCCGCATTAAGCTTTTCAAAAATCTTCTTGCCATACTTAAACAAGAATACTTTACCTTCGTTTTCTGGATGAGCCTTGTCAGAAACAACATAGATGTTACTGACGTAGGTAAGACGACGTTTTTGTTTACGTACGATCTCTTTATTAGCTTCAATACCAGAGTTCCAGAGCTCGGTGTTGTACTCCGATACTGGGTCTTTCTGACCAATAGTGGTCAAAGATTTCTCAATATACCATCCACCTGGACCCTGAAATCCATGATCCCAAACTCGTACGAAAGGTACATCTTCTTCACCAGGGGCTGGTAGAAAGCGAATAACAGCATAGCCGTTACCAGCCTTATCTACTTCTGGCTTCCAAAAACGATTATCTTCTGTTGAGGTGGTGTTTGTGTTTAGCTTATTAATCTCTTGAGTGAGATTTGTAAACACAGACTGGCGGTTTTTCTTGAGAGCTGCGAAATCAACCATTTGATACTCCTTATGTGCGTAATATGCGTTGTATAAAGTTTTGTGTCCTTATAGGACACATTATTTAGCTGGCCTGTTAAACCTATCTAGTACAATCTTCTTATATTTGTCCAAGTTAATTGTAAAGAATGGTCTATACTTCTTCATCTTTTGATAAGTAGCAGGCCATATAATTTTATCCTCAATACGTCTATTCCAGCAACTGAAGAATGGAGTAATGTCATTAAGAATTAAAAAAGTCTCCGGAGAGATTTCCTTACGTAAGAGTAACTTTAAAAGCTTTGGATGTTGACCATCGACTACTACTAAATTTGTGTTGTAGTCATCCTCAAGCTTTTCTAAATCATTTGTAAAAATGTATGTAAGACTTTCGATACGGCGTTTCCAGGCACGGTAGGTTTTCTCTGCTGTTTGTTCATTAACAAGATCACCAACCCAGGCATCACCTTCTATAAAATTAGATGCAAGGTAGTTAACACAATCACCGTGTCTGGATAGCTTATGAAAGAAGTACTTGTCAGTTCTTTTTTCAAATGTTTTTTGTGAAGCTTTTGTTCTGCCGTTATATTTAAAATAGTCGTAAGTTTTATTGTTAAAGTGGGACTTAAGTGCAAGATATGTTTTATAGGCTTGGAACGCGTCCATTTTTAAAGATGTAACCTTGTTGACGAATATACCGCTCACGCATTGTAGATGCTTTTCTCATTTCATTTGTTTCATCAATCATTACTGAGAAACCAATGGCCTCCATAGCCCCTAACCAATACTCAATAGGCATGCAATTAACATGATGGTGACCTGGCTGGCCTGGCATTGCATGCGTCATTGCCACATACTTGCATTTCTTAAATGTTTCAAGAAAGTTAGGCATAAATGGTTTATCCACATGCTCAACAAATTCAACCGACCAACCAAGGTCAAACCAATCTGGTGAATAGGACTCTTTAGAGTAATCATGTATTTTAATGTAATGCTTAATACTATCAGGACGTATAACTTTATCATCTCCATCTACACCAGATGTAAGAAGCCCTTTAGTCACTGCCAACTCGACCATACCTCCGGGTCCGCAACCGATATCAATCATTGATTTTATATTAAACTTGCTAATAAGATAATCTAATGCACCTTCATCAATATGCGTTTCACCTTCATGTCCACCCAAATGTTCTGGTAGACCATCTGGATGATTATACGTAGTAGGCATTTTAATATGATATTCAACTAGCGATTCACTCATAACGGAAGCTTTCCTGATTTAGGTAGATAATTTAAATTTTCGGCTTCAAGCTGTACTTTTGCCTTCATTTTTGCACTTCCCTTAATAAGGGAAGCTGCAGTCTCTATTTCAATGTCGTTCTGCTCACAATAAAAAATAACCGCCTCAATATACTCCATACCCTTTTCTTCAACTAGCTTATCAATCTCTTGAAGAAATTGTGATGGTGACTTTACTGATGCAAGCTCAACATTGTTTATTTCACTTAAGAACGGTCTGTTATCAGTCATGTATTGACCCTATGTAAATAACATTAATTATAATGTCTACTTCTATGATTATAAAACACGTGGTTACCTATCTGAACAGTTTTTTGCAATTTCCATTTAGGGTCTACAGTTTTGTTATGAAAAAACAGTGCCCCTCTAGTCACATCATCTAGTACTTTATGATAGGTAATTATCTCTATAGATAAATCTACAATTTCTTTATAAAGAGTTGTTTTTTTAATTTGATATCGTTTACGAAGAAGTCTATCGTCACAATACCATGAAAATTGACAAACACCGTTTGTTTTTTGTTGTACAACACCACAAATAGTGTTAGGAAATATACCTGACATTACTCTATTAAGAGTTACAAACGCAATTGCAGCTTTTCCTAACAATGACTCAGCAGCTGCTTCAAAGTAAATATTTTCCGCAAGACAAGTTACCTGTCTTTGCCATTCTTTATTCATCTCGTTATAACTTACTAACTGAGGCAAGTTTTGTGTAACTGCAGTTGCTGAGAGTACAAATGCTGAAAGCAGAAGACCTACTAGAGTAGCTTTCATATTTTCCTCCTTGATTATTGTCAGTTGATTCTGTTGCCAAGTACAACTGACAAAACTCCGTCCTAGCTCAAGCTGCTAGGGCAAAACGCTCATCGTTTGCTGCGTTTATTTGGCTTACTTTTTACGACTCTCTGTGTCGAATCGTCCATGTCTCTACTCTTTGCCCTGTCGAAACCATGACTGGCCCATCAAAAGAAATCTTTTTTTGCCTGTTCTTGATCTTCTTCAAATTTTGTCCAATCGTATGTACATACTGAATAAATCCAGTAGCCAAACAATCCTATCATTAAAACTAAAAGAATAAGGTTAGACATAAAATCTCTTTTGGTGGACCAGGCGGGAGTCGAACCCGCGTCCAGAACATCTTTCAATTCACTTCATACGATCATAGTAACTATTTATGCAACTTTAAGACCTTTAAATCTATCAGCTGCATATGATGCTGCAAAAGCACGAGGCTTTACCATAGGTACGACGTTACAAGTGCCACGAATGTATCCTATAGCTTCTTGAAGAGCACAGTATGAACCATACTTTTCAGAAGGGTTAATATCAAGATGAATCTCTACATATCGATCTTCTAATACGTCAGCCAGTTTAAGGTAGAGTTCAGAAAGCTTATAAGCCTCATTCATTAAACGAAATCTTGGTTTATTTACTTTTTGATCGTAATCTCTTTCACGTACTATTTCACCAAAAAGTTTACATCCATGTTTACCGTCAACATGCACCACAATGGCTAGTATGTAATCGGCGAACCACGACCCATCAACCTTAATGCGTTCAGAATCACAACCAATATAGATCTTTGTTTCAGGTGATTGATCTATAATAAATTGTCTTACTTCATCTAAATTAAGTTTACGCATTATACTCTCCATTAAGTGGTGGGCCCCCCGAGAGTCGAACTCGGCACCAACGGATTATGAGTCCGCT
>SXGQ01204939.1_pt1 | contig 29161 bp, 29 predicted proteins | sample 3178371 | NCBI WGS metagenome assembly SXGQ01 (sample SAMN11356859, study PRJNA531348) | freshwater metagenome | isolation source: freshwater sample F1-20 | place: China: Fuxian Lake, Yuxi | collected 2017-12-25 | reverse complement strand
GACGTGGATCATCGATCCCGGGTGCGGGTGTTCGTAGCGGCGGATCGGCTCACCGGTGACCCGGTCGATGTGACGCAGCCGGTTGAGCCGACAACGCACCAGAACGGCGTGGACGGTCGACGGTGCCAGACCGAGCTGCCCGCCGATCTGCACCGGCCCAAGACGCTGACGCCACCGCAGAGCGATGATCCGCCGCTTCACCGCCTCGGACGTGCGATGCGGGCACGAGCGTGGTCGGCTCGAGCGGTCGACCATCCCAACGGCCCCTTCGGTCCGGTACCGGGTGGCCCACTTGCGGGCGGTCGGGACGGAGACCATGAACATCTTGGCCGCCGCAGTCACGGGCCAGTCGTCCTCGACGATCAGTTTCGCGAGCCCTCAGCCGGGCGCGTGGGGTCAGAGCAGCGTTAGCGTGGGACACGAAGGCCTCCTGGTGCGTGAAGCGGTTCCTAGACAGCTCCACTCTCACCACAGGAGGCCTTCACCTCTCACCACAGGAGGCCTTCACCCTTCACCCAGGTCGACAACAACGTCCCTGGACATCACAGCTAGGCCCTGCCGGCCGCCTGGTCGATCCCGAGCCGGGAGTGACGGCGTCCGTACACGAAGTACAGGACGATGCCGAGCACCATCCACACCAGGAACCGCAGCCACGTCTCGACCGACAGGTTGACCATCAGCCACAGGCAGGCCGCGATCGACAGGACGGGGATCAGCGGCACGAGCGGCACGCGGAAGGCGCGGTCGAGCTCGGGTCGGGTGCGGCGCAGGACGATGACGCCGGCCGAGACGACCACGAAGGCGAACAGGGTGCCGATCGAGACCAGCTTGCTGAGCTCGTCGAGCGGGACGAAGCCCGCGAGCACGGCCACGAACACGCCCGTGATGATCGTGATCTTGTAGGGCGTCCCGAAGCGGGGGTGCACCTTCGCGAGGCCCTGCGGCAGCAGGCCGTCGCGCGCCATGGCGAACAGCACGCGCGCCTGGCCGAGCATGAGCACGAGCACGACGGTGGTGAGGCCGGCGACGGCGCCGACGGAGATGATCTTGCTGGCCCACTCCAGGCCGTTGGCCGAGAAGGCGGCGGCGAGCGGCGCCCCCGTGTTCATGCGGTCGTCGCTGTACTTGAGCATCCCGGTGACGACGAACGCGACGGCCGCGTAGAGCACGGTGACGATCGCGAGGGAGCCGATGATGCCGCGCGGCATGTCGCGCTGCGGGTTCTTGGTCTCCTCGGCCGACGTGGCGACGATGTCGAAGCCGATGACGGCGAAGAACACGACCGACGCGGCGGCGATGATCCCGTAGATGCCGAAGACCGTCGGCTCGACGCCGAAGATCGACTGCAGCAGCGTCGAGTCGAGGCCGGAGCCGACGCTCTTCGGGTCGGCAGGCTGCGACGCGGGGACGAAGGGGGTGAGGTTCGCGGCCTTCACGAAGAACAGGCCGGCCACGATCACGAACAGCACGACGGCGACCTTCACCACCACGAGCACGCCGGTGAAGCGTCCCGACAGCTTGGTGCCGAACACGGCGAGCGTCGTGAGCCCGACGACGATCGCGATGGCGGCGATGTCGGGCAGGGCGTCGCCGCCGGCGAGCCACGTCGGCAGGTCGAACAGCTCCTGCAGGTACGCCGACCAGCCACGCGACACGACCGCCGCACCCAGGGCGAGCTCCAGCACGAGGTCCCACCCGATGATCCAGGCGATGAACTCGCCCAGGGTCGCGTAGGAGAACGTGTAGGCGCTGCCCGCGACGGGCACCGTCGACGCGAACTCGGCGTAGCAGAGCGCGGCCAGGCCGCACACGACGCCGGCGATGACGAACGACAGCACGATGGCCGGACCGGCGTTCTTGTGCGCCTCCTGGCCGGTGAGCACGAAGATGCCCGTGCCGATCATGACGCCCACGCCGAAGACCGTGAGGTCCCAGGCGGAGAGGTCCTTCTTCAGGCGGTGGTCGGGCTCGTCGGTCTCGGCGATCGACCGTTCGACGGTCTTCGTGCGGAAGAGGCTCACCGGAGGATCGTGCACCCGGGCGGAGTGTGACGCAAATTTCCCGGTCCTGCTCCTGACGGCCGGCTGGCCTACGGGCGACGCCTGATGCCGTGGTGGGCCTTGGGGTCCTCGCCGCGCTCGAGCCGCTCCGCCGCCTGGGCGATGTTGCGCTGCATCGAGCCGAACACGATGCCGTGGAACGGCCAGACCGCCCACCAGTACGCGTGGCCCAGCAGACCGCGCGGGTGGAAGAGTGCCCGGTGGTGGAACGTGGTCGTGCCACCCTCCGTCGAGCCGACCTGCAGCTCGAGCCAGGCCAGGCCCGGGACCCGCATCTCGGCCCGCAGTCGCAGGAACGTGCTGTCGTCGGTGGCCTCGACGCGCCAGAAGTCGAGTGCGTCGCCGACCACGAGGTCCCTCTGGTTGCGCCGACCGCGCCGCAGCCCCGGTCCGCCGACGAGCCGGTCCATGAGACCGCGGATCCACCAGGCCAGCGGCCAGGAGTACCAGCCGTTGCGTCCGCCGATGCCCTCGATGATCGTCCAGAGCGACTCCGGCGACGCGTCGACCTCGCGCGTCCGCTCGTCCTTGTACAGCGACCCGCCCGCCCAGTCGGGGTCCGACGGCAGGGGCTCCGACGGTGCGCCGGCGGTCGCGGCCGACGACCAGCGCGTGGGCACGTCGAGCGTCTGGATCTTGGTGAGCGCGAGCTCGCAGGCCCGCTCGAAGCCGATCAGCCCCTCGGGCGGGTCGGGCACGTACTGCCTGATGTCGTCCTCGGCCGCGACGACGGTGTTCTTCAGCGAGTCCACGAGCGGGCGGGCGATGCTCGCCGGGACGGGGGTCACGATGCCGACCCAGTGGCTCGACAGGCCCGGTGTCAGCACGGGGACCGGCACCACGCGGCGTCGGGACAGACCCGCGACCTGCGCGTAGCCCTGCATCATCTCCAGGTAGGTGAGGACGTCGGGGCCGCCGATGTCGAAGGTCCGGTTCACGTCGGACGGCATCGACGCGCTCCCCACGAGGTAGCGCAGCACGTCGCGGACGGCGATGGGCTGGATGCGGGTGTGCACCCACGTCGGGGTCACCATCACCGGCAGCCGCTCGGTGAGGTAGCGGAGCATCTCGAACGACGCCGAGCCCGACCCGATCACCACGCCGGCCTGCAGCACCGTCGTCGGGACGCCCGACGCGAGGAGCACCTCGCCGACCTGCTTGCGCGAGCGCAGGTGCTCCGAGAGCTCCTCGCCCTCGGGGTCCATGCCACCGAGGTAGACGATCCGCTGCACGCCGGCCGCCGCTGCGGCGTCGGCGAACGTCTGCGCCATGCGACGCTCTGTCTCGACCCAGTCGCGACCCGCGCCGATCGAGTGCAGCAGGTAGTAGAGGACGTCGACGCCCTCCATCGCGCGCCGGACGTCGTCGTCGGAGGTGGCGTCGCCGGGCACGATCTCGACGCGGTCGGCCCACTCGTGCGCCTCGGCCTTCTCGGGGCTGCGGACGAGGACGCGGACGTCGTGGTCCGCGTCGAGCAGCTGGGGCACGAGGCGTCCGCCGACGTAGCCGGTCGAACCGGTGACGAGCGAGAGGGTCATGCCTCCATCGTCGGGGTGGCGGGTGCTCGGGGCATCCCGAGTCGCCGCGGCCGGTCAGCCTGCGCGGTGGAGCTGCTCCACGTCGTCGTAGGCGAACCGGTTGGGGAACTCGAGCGGACGGGTCGGCCGGCCCGAGGGCTCGGCGCGGTCGGGGTGCTCGACGGCCTGGGCGCAGCGCCGGTTGCCGCAGTCGTTGCGGCGCACGAGCCGGTCGCCGACGATCGAGGCGAGGTAGTGGCCGCGCTCGTCGACGACGTCGGTGCCGTCCCACGGGATCCACCCGATCCAGCGACCGGACGTGTCGAAGACGTGCTCGTCGTCCCAGGACCGTCGGAAGGCGATCACGTCGCCGTCGAGGTCGTAGAGGTAGTCACTCATGGGTTCAGCTCCCGAGATCCAGCTGTTGCCGTCGTGATGAAGACGGTAGAACGGCGAGGTCATGACGCGGGTCGAACCCGCCGAAGATGATCCGGTCGGACTAGTTCGGCAGGATGGGGGCATGAGCGACACGCATCGTCAGGTCGGCCTCGAGCGGCTCGGCCGGGGCCGGTACCGGGTCACGAACGCCCGTGGCGGGGAGATGGTGATCGGCGACGGCTCGAGCGACGACTTCACGCCCGTCGAGCTGCTGCTGGCCGCCGTCGCCGGCTGCACGGCGATCGACGTCGACCTCCTCACCACCAAGCGCACGGAGCCCGAGCGGTTCTCGGTGACCTCGGCGGGGGAGAAGGTGCGCGACGACGACGGCAACCGGATGGAGGGGCTGACGGTCCGCTTCGACGTCGCGTTCGGCGACGACGAGGCCGGCCGCGCCGCGACGGAGCGCCTCCCCGACGCGATCCGCCGCTCCCACGACCGCCTGTGCACGGTGAGCCGCACGGTCGAGCTGGGCACGCCGGTCGACACGCAGTAGCCGCGGACCCTCCTCAGGTCAGGAGGTAGTAGGCGCCGGTGGCCGACCCGGCGTAGGCGCCGACGGCCGCCGCCGCGACCCACCGGGTGGGCCAGCGACGACCCCGCTCCGCCGCCTCGCCCGAGAGGACGGCGTCGAGCTCTGAGCCCAGGTCGGCGGCGCTGGCCTGACGTCGGGCCGGGTCGGCGGAGAGCGCACGCTGCAGCACCGCGGCGGTCCGCGGATCGGTGCGGGCCAGCGGACGGGACGGGTCCGACGGGAACGCGCCGGTGAGCAGGACGCAGGTGAGCACCGCGAGCGCGTACACGTCGGTCCGGACGCTGATCCCGTCGCCGCGAGCCTGCTCCGGGGCCATGTACGCGGGCGTCCCGGTCGTGACCGTGTAGCCCGACGCCTCGGCGACCCGCTTGGCGCTGCCGAGGTCGGCGGCGAGCACGCGGCCGTCGTCGGCGAGGAGCAGGTTCGCGGGCTTCACGTCGCGGTGCACCACCCCGGCGTCGTGCAGCACCTGCACGGCGCGGCACGCCTCGACCGCGAGGCCGAGGGCGACGTCGGGCTCGAGGGAGCCGTCGGCCACCGCGTCGAGCGACCCGCCTCCCGCGAAGTCCATGACGAAGTACGGCCGGTCGTCCTCGTCGGTGCCGACGTCGTGGACGCGCACGACGCGCGGGCTCTCGATGCGGCGCAGCAGCCGCGCCTCCTCGAGGAACCGCTCGCGCACGTCGGCATGGTGCGACCAGTTGTCGGCGAGCACCTTCACCGCCACGCGCACGTCGAGGGCCGTGTCGTGCCCGCGCCACACCGTCGCGAACGAGCCCGACCCGTGGACGGCGTCCAGCCGGTAGCGTCCGATCTGTCTCATCACGCGACAGTATGGGGTCTCATGGACGACCAGGAGCTGCTTCCGCTCGTGGACCGTGCCCGGGCCGGGGATCCGGACGCCCTCGACGACCTGCTGCGTCGGCTGCGTCCGCACGTCGTGCGCCGGTGCGCGGCGTTCCTCCCGTACGCGCACGACGCGGAGGAGGCCGCCCAGGAGGCGCTCCTGCTGGTCGCGCAGAAGCTCGACACGTACAGCGGTCGCGGCTCGTTCGGCGGATGGGTCACCGTCGTCACCTCCAACACCGCCCGTCAGGTCTACCGCTCGCTGCGGCGCCGCTTCGACGAGCAGTCGAGGGACGTGCTGCCGGACGCCGTCGACCCCCGCACGACGAGCGTCATCGCGGGCACGCGCATCGACCTCCTCGAGGCGCTCGAGCAGCTGGAGCGCACGCACCCCGCGGCGGTCGAGGCCTTCGTCCTGCGCGACCTGGGCACGCTGCCCTACGAGGAGGTCGCGGCGCTGACGGGTGCGCCGCTCGGCACCGTGAAGGCGCGGATCCACGCCGCGCGCCGCGAGGTGCGCGAGAAGCTGCGCGACGTCGACAACTTTTCGGGCCCGGCCGGCATCTGAAGGGTGGACAGACACCTTCAGGAAGAGGAACACCATGATGAGGACCAGGATCGCCGCCGCCGTGCTGGGGATCGCCGTCGTGCTCGGCGTCGCCACCGCGTGGGTCGCAGCAGCCCCCGAACGGGGCTCGCAGGGCGGGGAGCAGGGCGTGCCGTCGGCCGGACCGGGCCTGCTGGCGCCGGACCGGCTCGTCGTCGCGCCGGGTGCCGTCGGTCCCGTGCGGGTCGGCATGACTCGCCAGCAGGCGCTCGCGACGGGCTACTTCGTCGCCGACGTCGCCGACCCCACCGACGGGTGCCCCGTCCGCCCGCTCGCGTGGCGTGACGAGTACGTGGACGCCGTGGACGTGCAGACGTCGCGGGCCGGCGAGGTGCGCTCGATCGGCGTGCGTGGCGAGGGCGTGGACACCGAGGCGGGCTTCGGCGTCGGCAGCAGGTACGGGGAGCTGAAGGGGTCGACGTCCGAGCCCGAGGCCGTCGGCTACGGGCAGACCGGCGTGTTCGTCGAGGACAGCGCGGCCGGCACCTGGATCGGCTTCCTGTTCGACGAGTCGCCGGACCGGCTGACGGACGCGTCGCGCGTCTCGTTCGTCGAGGTGACGAAGGGCGCGCGGCCCGAGCTCGTCCGCGACGGCTGCTGAGGCCGGCATGAGGACGAGGCTCGCGGTCGCCGCCCTGTGCGTCGCGCTCGCGCTCGGCGGCGCCACCGGTGTGGTCGCGTCGGTGGTCGCTCAGGGCGACGCTCCTGCACCGCGGACGGCGGCGAGCGCGACGCCGAGCCCGACGTCGTCGGCCGAGCCCACCGGGCCGTCGGCCGCGCTGGCGACGTTCACCTATGACCCCCACGAGTTCTTCAGGCTGCCGGCGCAGCGCGGGACGCTCTCCGCGGTGCTCGGCTGCGTCGTGATGCGCAAGGGGACGAGGCTCGTGGTCCCCGCCTTCGCGCGGACGCTGGTCTCGTGGGACGGGACCACGCTCGTCCGGCGTCGGGTGGACGGGACCCGGGCGGTCACGCGCATCGGGCAGGAGATCGAGGTCGGCGGCGTCGTCAGGTCGCTGGAGAGCGGTGCGACGGAGGGATCCGTCACTCTCCCGCCCGCCTGTGCCGCCCTGCGCGGGGCGCAGTTCGTCAAGGTCGTCCCGTGAGCCGGGCCCGGACGCCGACCCGCCGCGGAGCAGTGCCTGCGGCGTGGCGGAAAACCTGAGAGAATGGTCAGACTCGCGTCCTGCCCGGACCGGGACACCAGGGAGTGTGCTCGTGGGGTGTGCAGGATGTCGCGACGACGCGGAGTCGCTGGACTTCACGATGGCCTTCCAGCCGATCTTCGACGCCGAGCACGGGCGGGTGTGGGGGCACGAGGCGCTCGTCCGCGGCCCCGGCGGTGAGTCGGCGACGTCGGTGCTCGGTCAGGTCACGGACGCGAACCGCTACCGGTTCGACCAGGACTGCCGGGTGCGGGCGATCGAGCTGGCGGCGCGGCTGTTCCCCGCCGACGACGACCTGCGGCTCTCCATCAACTTCCTGCCGAACGCGGTCTACGAGCCGGTGGCCTGCCTGCGCGCCACCCTGGCCATCGCGGCCCGTGTCGGCTTCCCGCTCGCCTCCCTCGTCTTCGAGCTCACCGAGGACGAGCGCGTGGACGAGCCGGAGCACCTCGTGTCGATCGTCGAGGAGTACCGCCGCCAGGGCTTCACGATGGCCGTCGACGACTTCGGCGCCGGCCACGCCGGACTCACCCGGCTCGTCGACCTGCGGCCGGACCTGGTGAAGATCGACATGCACCTCGTGCGCGGGATCGACACCGACGCTTCCCGCCAGGCCGTCGTCCAGGCCGTCGTCGCCATGGCCTCCACGCTCGACGTCGTCGTGCTGGCCGAGGGGGTCGAGACCGAGGCCGAGTACGCGACCCTCCTCGACCTCGGCGTACCCCTCTTCCAGGGGTACTGGTTCGGCCGCCCCACGCTCGAGGCGCTCTCCCCCGTCCATCCGGACGCCGCTGCGGTCGCGGCAGCCGCGCGGTGAGGCCGAGACGTCAGCCGACCCTCGCGCGAGCGCGGTGCCTCGCCGGGCTGACGCCCCTCACCCGGCTGAACGCGGCGCTGAGCGCGAACGGGCTCCCGTAGCCGACCTGGCGGGCCACGGACTCGATGGTGGCGTCGGTCCGCTCCAGCAGGTCAGCCGCGACGGCGAGCCGCCACGAGGTCAGGTACTGCCCGGGAGGCTCGCCGACCAGCTCGGTGAACCGACGTGCGAACGCGGCCCGGGACACACCGGCCTCGGCGGCGAGCGAGGCGACCGTCCAGGGCTGCTCGGGTCGCTCGTGCACCGCTGTCAGTGCCGGCCCGACGACCCGGTCGGCGCCGGCGCGGTGCCAGGCGGGCGCCCGGTCGTCGGTCGCGAGCCAGGCGCGGACGGCGGCCAGCACCACCAGGTCGAGCAGACGGTCGAGGAACACGTCCTGCCCCGGGGCGTCGCGCTGCACCTCCGCGCAGAGCAGGTCGACGAGGTCGGCCGACCAGCTCTCCCGCGCGAGCACCACCACGGGGGGCAGCGCCCGCAGGAGCCGGTCGCCGACGGCGGCCGTCGTCGCGTAGGTCCCGGTGACGAGGACGTCGCGCCCCTGGTGGTCGTTGCCCCAGGTCCGTGACCCCGGGTCGAGCAGGTCGCCGGTCACGGGCACGCCGTCGGCGTCGACGCACTGCTGGCCCGGCTCCACGAAGATCGACGGCGGGATGCTCGGGTCGGCTGCGACCGTGTACGGGTCCGGTCCGCGCAGGAGGGCCACGTCGCCGGGCTCGAGCTGCCACGTGCCGCCGTCGTCGGTGGCCAGCCACGCGCCTCCCGTCACGCAGACGGCCGCGGACAGGGGCGCCTCGTCGCGGACGCGGAACGACCACGGCGGCGAGAAGGCGCTGCGCAGGAGGAAGGCGCCGTCGGCGCGGGCGCCGCCCACGAGTCCTGCGACGCTGTCCACCAGGTCAGCGTAGACGAACTCGTATGGAATGGGGCGGATCGACTATGGACCGTCTCGGCGCAGCGCGGTGGACTGCGGTCATGACGCGCACCGCCCTGACGCTCGCCACCCTCTCGACCGGACTCGTCGCCGGTCTGTTCGCGGCCTTCGCCTACGCGGTGTCGCCCGGCCTGCGCCGCGTCGACGACGGTGCGTTCGTGCAGACGATGCGCGCCGTCAACGCGGCGATCCTCAACCCGGTCCTCGGCCTGCTCTTCGCGGGCGGCCTGCTCGCGGTGGTCGCCGCCGCCGTCCTCACCTGGTCCACCGACGCGCGGCCGTGGGTCGTCGCCGGGATGGTCCTGTACGCCGCGACCGTCCTCATCACCCTGGCGGCGAACGTCCCGCTCAACGACGCGCTCGCCGCAGGCGCCGGGTCGGCCGCGCACCTGCGCGCGGCCTTCGAGGATGCGTGGACCCGCTGGAACCTCGTCCGCACGGGCACCGGGACGGCCGCGTTCGCCTGCCTGGCCGTCGCGGGCCTGCACCTCTGACCCTCGCGGGCTCAGTCGCGGCTGGCACGCACCCCGAGCTCGACCGCGCGAGCCACCAGTCCGAACCCGAGCCAGACGAGCCCTGCCACGGCGACCACGCCCGCCGCGTAGAGGACCGGCCAGGTCTGCGTCGCGATCGCGACGGCGCCCGCGACGACGGCGAGGACCAGCAGGACGGCTCCGCCGACGACGGCACGCGCGATGGAGCGGTGGGGCGCAGGGCTCATGCGCCGACCGTCGCACGGCCGACGCCCGCCGGCATCTCCTACAGCCGCTTGCTCGCGTCGTGCGGACCCTTCGGGTCGACCCAGAAGTCCAGCGCGAGGTCCTCCTCGCGTCCGCCGTTGAGGTAGACGGAGAAGTCGGTGACGCCCTCGGCCTCCAGCACGTCGTCGTCGATGAAGAAGTTCCCCGTGCACTCGCGGCTCGGACGCGTGAGGATCGCGTAGGCGGCGTCGGCCATGATCGCCGGCGTCCGCGAGCTCGACTCCAGGCCCGGTCCGACGACGTTGCGCACCGCGGCGGTGTCGATGGCGGTGCGCGGCCACAGCGAGTTGCAGGCGATGCCGTCGGCGCGCAGCTCCTCGGCCAGACCGAGCGTCACGAGGCTCATCGCGTACTTCGCGATCGCGTAGGCCGTGAACGTGCCGAACCATCGCGGGTCGGTGCTGATCGGCGGGCTGAGGGTGAGGACGTGCGGGTTGGCCGACGCGCGCAGGTGCGGGATGCACAGCTTCGAGAGCAGGAAGGTCCCGCGGGCGTTGATCTGCGTCATGAGGTCGTACTTCTTCATCGAGATGTCCTCGGTGCGGGACAGGTCGATCGCGCTGGCGTTGTTCACGACGAGGTCGATGCCGCCGAAGGTCTCCACGGTCCGGGCGACCGCGTCCTCCACGAACGCGTCGTCGCGGACGTCGCCGACGAGCGGCAGCGCGCGACCGCCCGCCTCCTCGATCGCGGCGGCCGCGGGGTGGATGGTGCCGGGCAGCCGCGGGTGCGGCTCGGAGGTCTTCGCGAGCAGCACGACGTTCGCGCCGTCACGGGCCGCGCGGACGGCGATCGCCTCGCCGATCCCGCGGCTCCCGCCGGACATGATCATCGTGGTTCCGGCCAGGGTCATGGGTGCCTCCGAGGTGGTCCGCTGTCATCGGTAGCCTGCTGGGGGGATCAGGAACAGTCAAGGCTGATGGTTTCTCTGGAGGCGACGTGGAGCGACCCGCGTGGTTCGACGAGGCACTCGCCTGCGCTCCGGAGCACGCGTCCGTCGAGGTCGACGGCGCCCGCATCGCCTACCGCGCCTGGGGCCCGGCCGACGCGCCCGTCACCGTGCTCGTCCACGGCGGCGCCGCGCACGCCGGCTGGTGGGACCACGTCGGGCCGTTGCTCGACGCGCCCTCCTCCCCGCACCGAGTGGTCGCGCTCGACCTGAGCGGCCACGGCGACAGCGACCACCGCGACGCCTACACGCTCGAGACGTGGGCCGACGAGGTGGTCGCGGTGGCGGCCGACCAGCTCAGCCCGTCACCGCCGGTCGTCGTCGGGCACAGCATGGGCGGCTTCGTCGCCCTCACGGCCGCACGCGACCACGGCGCCTCGCTCGCCGGTGCCGTCGCCGTCGACTCCCCCGTCCAGGAGATGTCGAGCGAGACGCGTGCCTGGGTCGCGTCGGGCCGGGGGCTGCCGCCGCAGAAGGTCTACCCCGACCTGCCCAGCATCCTCCGTCGGTTCCGCACGCTGCCGGCCGACGACGCGACCCTCGACTACGTGCACGAGCACGTCGCCCGCACGTCGGTCCGCGAGGTGGAGGGCGGGTGGCGCTGGAAGTTCGACCCGCGCATCTTCCTGCGCTCGCGCATGGAGCCCGAGGAGCTCGCCGAGGCCGACTGCCCGGTGGCCCTCCTGCGCGGCGACCGCGGCATGGCGACGACCGACATCACCGACACCGTCGCCGCCCGCCTCGGCGGGAACGTGCCGGTCACGGTGGTCCGCGACTCCGGGCACCACGTGATGCTCGACCAACCCCTCGTCCTCGCCGCCGTCGTGCAGGCGATCACCGGAGAATGGAGACGACCGTGACCGAGTCGACCACCGACGAGCCCGACACCGCGTCGGAGCTGCTGCTCGACGACGCCGAGGGCGTCCTCACGATCACCCTCAACAGGCCGCAGGTCATGAACGCCGTCGACGGTGCCATGCTCGCGCGGGCCGCCGAGGCCGTCGAGACCACCGACGCCCGCGTCGTCGTGGTCACCGGAGCGGGCGCGGCCTTCAGCGCGGGCGCCGACCTGCGGCGGCTCGAGCGCGGCGGCACGCACGAGAACGGCAACCGGCTCGTGCGCGCGATCGTGGCGACCGAGCGTCCGGTCGTCGCCGCGGTGAACGGTCCGGCCGCCGGCATCGCGATGTCGGTGGCGCTCGCCGCCGACGTCACCGTCGCGCACGAGTCGGCGTACTTCCTCCAGGCGTTCGTCAACATCGGCCTGATGCCCGACGGCGGCGCCACCGAGCTGCTGGCGGCGTCGGTGGGTCGGGCCCGGGCGGCTCGGCTCTCGCTGCTCGGCGAACGCCTCCCCGCCAGCCGGGCGGCCGAGATGGGACTCATCGACCGGTGCTGCGGCGACGACTACGCCGACCAGGTGGCCGAGCTCGTCGCCAAGCTGGCCGGCGGCCCCACGCGCGCCTACGCCGCCACCAAGCAGGCCATGAACGCCACCACGCTGCGCAGCCTCGACGAGACCCTCGAGCGTGAGCTGCGGCTGCAGCGCGAGCTCGCCGACACCGCCGACTCCCAGGAGGGCATCCAGGCCTTCCTCGACAAGCGGCCCGCCCGGTTCGAGGGCCGATGAGCGCGCCGATCGACGTCCTGGAGGGTCTGCTCGCCGACCGCTGGAGCTGTCGCGGCTACACCGGCGAGCAGGTCGACACCGCCACCATCGAGCGGCTGCTGGCCGCCGCTCAGCGCACGCCGTCGTGGTGCAACACGCAGCCGTGGCACGTCGTCGTCACGGCCGGCGGCGAGACCGAGCGGCTGAAGCAGGCCATGGCCGACGACGAGCGGTTCGGGCCCGACCTGGAGTTCCCGCCCTCCTACGAGGGTGTCTACGCGGAGCGTCGCCGGGAGTCGGGCTGGCAGCTCTACGAGGCGGTCGGCGTCGTGAAGGGCGACCGGGCCGGCTCGGCCGCCCAGACGATGCGCAACTTCGAGTTCTTCGGCGCGCCCCACGTCGCGATCGTGACGACGACACGCTCGCTCGGCGTGTACGGCGCGGTCGACTGCGGGCTCTACGTGCAGTCGTTCCTGCTCGCCGCACAGGCGCTCGGGCTCGGCGCGTGCGCGCAGGCGGCGCTCGCCATGCGCTCGGAGCTGCTCCGTGAGTGGTTCGAGCTCGACGACGACCGTCAGGTGGTCTGCGGCATCTCCTTCGGCCACCCCGACCCCGACCACCCCACCGCCTCCTACCGCACCACCCGCGCCCCGCTCGACCAGGCCGCCGACCTCCGCCTCTGACCCCAGCCCGCCCCCTCCCCGCGTTCTGTGGACTTGGTGACGGTTTTCGGGACAGAAACCGTCACCAAGTCCACAGAACGCGGGGAGGGGGCGGGGGAGGGCAGGGGGAGGGCAGGGGGAGGGCAGGGGGAGGGTAGGGGGGAATCAGCTGCGGAGGGCCCCGACGCCGAGGACGGCGGCGAGGCCGAGGGCGGAGCGGGGGTGGTAGGCCGCGGTCCAGAGCCCGCCGTGCGCGGCTCCGCGCGCCTCGTCCCGCCACGGCTCGGCCTCCGGCGCCAGACCGGCCCGCAGGTCGTGCACGAGGAGCGCCGCCATGAGCGTGTTCGACGTCGCCGGATCGAAGATCTCGACGCCGAAGCGGTGCGCGCCCGCGTACGCGGCGGCGAGCGCCTTGTTCTTCACCACCGACCGCGTGCGGGTGGCGGGCGCGACGTTGAGCGACACGGTCGTGCCCGCGGCTCGCGCGTCGGTGGCACGCCAGCGCTGGACGCGCTTGGCCAGGGCGTAGTTCGGGCCCTGCTGCGGCACGAGCGCGTCGCAGAGCCCGGGGTCGGCGCCGGGCGGGTAGTTGCGCTGCAGCAGCCGGCCGCCGCTCACCACCCGCGTCGCGTGCCGGGCGACCCGCCCCACCCGGCCCTTGCGGTACGCCTCCTGCGACCGGGCCACCTCCTCGGCGGGCACCGCGAACACGTCGGTCGGCGTCGCGAGGAACGCCAGCGCGGTCCGCGGGTGCTCCGCGACCAGGTGCGCGGCGAGCGCGTCGGCCGCCATCGACACGCGCACGTGCAGGCCGCCGTCGGCGTAGCAGTAGTTGCCGAGCACCAGCCGCGACGACCCGGCGAACGAGCCCAGCCAGTGTGCGACCGCCGGCAGCTCGCGCACGAGGTCGGCGCCGACGTCGGCCCCGCCGTCGCCCCGCCCGCTCGTGACGATCCGCGTCGGCACGTGCACCCGCCCCGCACCGTCCACCGCGACCCGGGCGATGCGCTCCTGCACGTCGGCGCGGGGCAGGTCGAGCGCGACGACCTCGGCCCCCCAGCGCTGCAGCGCCCGGTACGGGCCCATCTCCGCTCCCGCGCCGAGCACCGCCACGACGTCGCCCTCGAGCCGCAGCCAGTCGGGGTTCTCGTGCACGTGCCGCACGGCCTCGGCGCACGAGGCCGTCACCACGCCTCGCTCCACCCACGCGTCGAGCTGGCGCAGCAGGGCGTCGCCCCGGAGCCGCTCCCCGCGGTAGGGCAGCGTCAGCTCCGTCTCCGGCTCGGCGCCGCCCTCGACGGTGGTCGTGTGGAGCACCTGGTCCAGCGGAGCGTCGGTGACGGCGGCGTCGAGGTCGACGTCGCCGAACCGCATCGCCGCGTGCGCGCTGCGCAGCCCGGCAGACGCGATGGCCTGCGCGGCTGCCGCGTCGCCGATCCCGGCCTCGACGGCTCGACGGAAGTGCTCGAGGTACTGCCGACGCCAGGCGGTCTCCCGCTCGACGGCGCGCGAGCCGACCGGGTCGGCGGCCCGCAGGGCGTCCGCCAGCACCTCCCGGGCGGTCGCCGACGTGCTCTCGGAACGGAACGCGACTCCCTCGTGCGTGCTCATGGGACCACCCTAGGAACCCTGCAAGGGCAGGGCAGAACGGGCATCGAAGGTAACTGGGAGTGACGTACCAGGTTGCTCATCCGCAGACACCTTGAACAATTTTTTCCGTGAGCACCCATCCAGACGGCGACGGGCCCCGAATCAGGGGCATGAGCGAGACGACCACCGCAGCACCCGCCACCCGGGCCACCGCCCCGTGGTGGACCGGCGCACTGTCGGGTCTGCTCGCCGCGGTCGCGGGCGTCGCCCTCGGATCGGGTGTCGCGACGCTGCTCGGCGTGCCCACCCCGATCGAGTCGGTCGGCAACCGGGTGATCGACCTCGTCCCGAGGCCGCTCAAGGAGTTCGCCATCGAGCAGTTCGGGACGAACGACAAGCCCGTGCTCATCGGCAGCGTCGCCGCGACCCTCCTGGTCGCCGCGGCCGTCGCCGGGTGGTTGGGCCTGCGACGGCCGCGGCTCGCCCTCGGCATCACCGCCCTGCTGGGCCTGGCCGCCCTCGTCACCGCCGCACTCGACCGGACGTCGACCGCCAACGTCGTCGTCACCGTCATCCCCTCGCTCGTCACGCTGGCCGTGAGCCTGCTGCTGCTGGCCCGTCTGCTCAAGGCCCTCGAGCTGTCCCGCAAGGTCGGCGACGAGACCCCCGCCGGCTTCGACCGCCGCGCGTTCCTGCAGGCCGTGCTGATCGCCAGCGCCGCCATGGCCATCGGCGGTGGCGTCACCCGCTTCCTCGGCTCGTCGGCGGCCAAGGACTCCCGGGCCGACGTCATGCTGCCCCAGCCCGCGACCCCGGCCCCGGCCGTCCCGGCGGGCGCCCAGGCCGACGTGAAGGGCGTCAGCCCCTACATCACGCCGAACCGCGACTTCTACCGCATCGACACCGCCCTGCGCGTCCCGCAGGTCCCGGCCGACACGTTCAACCTGCGCATCCACGGCATGGTCGAGAAGGAGCTCAACCTCTCCTTCGAGGACCTGCTCAAGGAGCGCCTCGTCGAGAGCCGCATCACCCTGACCTGCGTCTCCAACGAGGTCGGCGGGCCCTACGTCGGCAACGCCGCGTGGCTCGGCGTCCCCGTGGCCGAGCTGCTCGCCCGGGCCGGCGTGAAGGACGGTGCCGACGCGGTCAAGACCACCAGCGCCGACGACATGACCATCGGCACGCCCCTGGAGGCGCTCACCGACACCGAGCGCGGTGCGCTCATCGCCGTCGGCATGAACGGCGAGCCGCTCCCGCTCGAGCACGGCTTCCCGGTGCGCATGGTCGTCCCCGGCCTCTACGGCTACGTCTCCGCCACCAAGTGGCTGGTCGACATCGAGGTCACGAAGTTCTCGGACTTCAAGGCCTACTGGACGACCCGCGGCTACGACGCCGAGGCGCCCATCAAGCTCTCCTCCCGCATCGACGTCCCCAAGGCGTTCGAGGCCCTCCCGCGCGACAACGTCCGCATCGGCGGCGTCGCCTGGGCCCAGTCCGTCGGCATCGAGCGCGTCGAGGTGAAGATCGACGAGGGCGACTGGCAGGACGTCGACCTCGCCGCCCAGGACAACGTCAACACGTGGCGTCAGTGGTCCTGGACCTGGGAGGACGCCACCGAGGGCACCCACCAGGTGACCGTCCGGGCGACCGACGCCGACGGCACCACACAGACCTCCGACCGTGTGCCCATCGCACCGGACGGATCGACCGGCTGGCACAACGTCAGATTCCGCGTCGAGTAGCAGGACGAAACACCCAACCAAGGAGAAGAAACATGCGCACGACCACCAAGAGCAAGAGCCTCGCGATCGCAGCCGTGGCCTCGCTGTCCCTGTTCACCGCGGCCTGCGGCTCGTCCAGCGACGACAACGCCTCGTCCGACAGCGAGTCCTCCTCGACCCCGTCGTCGGAGGCCGCGTCCGACGCCGGCGCCGACCTCGTCGGCCCGGGCTGCGCCGACTACGCCAAGGCCGTCCCGGACGGCTCCGGCTCGGTCGAGGGCATGGCCCAGGACCCGGTCGCCACCGCCGCCAGCAACAACCCGCTGCTGAAGACGCTCGTCCAGGCCGTCTCGGGCCAGCTGAACCCTGACGTGGACCTCGTCGACACCCTCAACGGTGGCGAGTTCACGGTGTTCGCGCCGGTCGACGACGCGTTCGCCAAGCTGCCGGCCGACACGGTCGCGACGCTCAAGACCCCCGAGGGCGCCAAGACCCTCGAGTCGGTCCTGACCTACCACGTCATCCCCGGCCAGATCGCGCCCGACGAGATCGACGGCACGCACAAGACGGTCAACGGCGCCGACCTCGAGGTCACCGGCTCCGGCGACGACATCAAGGTGAACGGCAACGCCGCCGTCATCTGCGGTGGCGTCAAGACCGCCAACGCCACGGTGTACCTGATCGACTCGGTGCTCATGCCGCCGGCCAGCTGATCACGGCATCCCTCCGGTCACGGGGCCCGGCTCTCCTCGGGGGAGTCGGGCCCCGTCCCGTTGCCGGGCCCGGCGGCCCGGCTGGTTCGCCCGTAGGCTGCTGACGTGCGGACACCTGGGACCCGGCTCGCGGACGAGTTCGACCGCGCAGCCCCACGCTACGACCTGCTCACCGCCCTGAACCCGGGCTACCACGGCGCCCTGCGCGACGCGGCGCGCCAGCTCGTGGCCCGGCTGCCCCGCCGCGAGACGTGGCCGACCCTCTGGGACCTGGGCTGCGGCTCCGGGCTCTCCACGCAGGCCCTCGTCGAGGCGGCCGGCCGCGAGGCCCGCATCGTCGGGCTCGACGCCTCCGCCGGCATGCTCGCCGAGGCGCAGGAGAAGACCTGGCCCGACGGCGTCAGCTTCGTCCAGGCCCTCGCGCAGGACCTGCCCGACGTCGCGCGCCTGCACCTCGACGGCCCCGCCGACGGCGCGCTCGGCGCCTACCTGCTGCGCAACGTGCCGGTCGACCAGCGCGACGCCACGGTCGCGGCGATCGCCGACCAGGTCCGTCCGGGCGGCTGGATCGCCCTGCAGGACTACCACGTGAAGGGCTCCCCAGCGGCGCAGGCGGTGTGGAGCGCCGTCTGCTGGGGCGTGGTCACCCCGCTGTCCGTCGCGGTGCGCGGCAACCCCTCCATCTACCGCTACCTCTGGCGCAGCGTGCTCGAGAACGACTCCACCGCCGAGCTGCAGGCCAGGCTCGAGCGGGCCGGGCTGACCGACGTCACGTGGTCGACCGCCGGCGGGTGGCAGCACGGCATCCTGCACACCGTCCTCGCGCGCAAGCCCCTCTGACGCATGGTCCGACGCATCCCGCCGGGGCGTGACCGCCACGCCGTCCTGCACGCCGCCGCGCCGGGGACCGCCAAGCTGCAGGAGCCGCGACACGTCGTCGTGGTCGGTGGCGGCATCGCCGGCCTCGGAGCCGCGGTCGTGCTGGCCGAACGCGGGGTGCGGGTGACGCTGCTGGAGGCCTGCGAGCAGCTCGGCGGGCGCGTGCGGTCGTGGCCCGTCGGCGACCCCGAGGCGGGTGGAGCCGGGCGCACGATGAGCCGCGGCTTCCACGCGTTCTTCCGGCAGTACTACACGCTGCGCTCGCTGCTGCGCCGCGTCGACCCGACGCTCGCGCACCTCGTGCCGGTGCCCGACTACCCGTTGCGTCGCGGCGACGGCCTCACCGACTCCTTCGCCGCCCTGCCGACCACACCACCGTTCAACCTGCTCGCGTTCGTGCTGCGCAGCCCGACGTTCCCGGTCTCGGCGCTGCCGTCGGTGCACGTGCCGAGCGCGCTCGAGCTCGTCGCCACCGACTACCCGGCCAGCCACGAGCGCTACGACGGCGAGTCGGCGCAGGCCTTCCTCGACCGGTTGAACTTCCCCGAGGGTGCCCGCCACCTCGCGCTCGAGGTGTTCGCGCGGTCGTTCTTCGCGCACCCGAGCGAGTTCGGCGCCGGCGAGCTGGTGGGCATGTTCCACGCCTACTTCACGGGCAGCTCCGAGGGGCTGATGTTCGACGTCCCCGACGACGACTACGACACCGTCCTGTGGGCGCCGCTCGGCCGCTACCTGGAGGGGCTCGGTGCCGACGTGCGGCTCGGGACCGTCGTGCAGGGCCTGCAGCCCGAGGGAGACGGCTGGTGGGTCGACGGCGCGGGCGGGTCGCTCACGGCCGACGCGGTCGTCGTCGCCACCGACCCGCGGACCACCCGTGCGCTCGTCTCGTCCCTGCCGGCGGGGGACGACGAGCGCACCGCCTGGCACCGCAGGGTCGCGGCGGGCCGCAACGCGCCACCCTTCGGGGTGCTGCGCGTGTGGCTCGACGGACGCGTCGCGCCCGAGCGGGAGGCGTTCCTCGGGACCAGCGGCTACGACCTGCTCGACAACGTCACCGTGCTCGAGCGCTTCGAGGCAGGCGCGGCGCGGTGGACGGCGGAGCACGGCGGATCGGTCGTCGAGCTGCACGCCTACGCAGCCGACCCGACCCGCGACCCCGACCTGGCGGGCGACGGACCACACGGGATCGACGTCGAGCGGCTGCGCAGCCGTCTGCTCGCCGGTCTGCACGACGTGTACCCGGAGACGCGCGACCTGGTCGTGAGGCACGAGGAGCTCCTGGTCGAGGACGACTGCGGTCTCGTCGGCACGGGACCCTGGCGCGACCGGCTCACCGTCCAGACCCCGTACCCCGGGCTGGTCCTGGCCGGTGACGGACTGCGCGTCGACTGGCCGATCGCCCTCATGGAGCGCGCCGCGACCACGGGCGTCCTGGCGGCGAACCGGCTGCTCGAGGGCTGGGGCGTGCGCGGCGAGGACGTCTGGACGGTACCCCTGCAGGGTCTGGTGCACCGGCTCCCCGGTCGCGGTCGGCGACCGTCGTGAGCCGGCGTCGCGCCGTGGTGGCGGACGAGCTCGACGCACCCCGCGTCGAGCGCGTCGACGCCGCGGGCAGGCCCGGTGTGAGCACCGTGTGGCGGCTGCGCTCGCTCGAGGCCGCGCGTCAGGTGCTGCGCGCGCGGCACGCCACCACGCAGGCCGGGTTCACCGCCGAGGCCATCCCGCAGGGCTACCTCGAGCACCACCCGATCCTCGTGTCCGACGGTCCGCAGCACGACGAGCAGCGACGCAAGGTCGCGCGCTTCCTCGCGCCCACCGTCGTCGCGGACCGCTACACCGACCTCATGCACGACACCGCCGACCGGCTGCTCGCCCAGGCGGTCGCCGACGGCGGCTGCACGCTCGACGAGCTGGCCCTGCTCTACACCGTCGAGGTCACGGCCGAGGTGGTCGGCCTCACGGAGTCGTCGGTGCCGCGCATGGCGCGTCGGCTCGAGGCCATGTTCAGCCAGCCGCCGTTCGACGTCACCCGCCGCGACCTCGGCCGCACCCGACGCCAGTGGATGCGGGCCGCCGTCAACGGGCTCGTCCCCGTGGGGCGGCTCTTCCTGGCCGACGTCCGTCCGGCGGTCCGGGCGCGTCGGCGGGAGCCGCGCGACGACATCGTCAGCCACCTGCTCGCCGAGGGGTACTCGACGGCCAGCATCCTCGTCGAGTGCGTCACCTACGGCACCGCGGGGATGGTGACGACGCGCGAGTTCGTGGTCATGGCGGCGTTGCACCTGCTCGACGACGACGCGCTGCGTGCGCGGTACCTCGTCGCGCCCGAACCGGAACGGCTGGCGATCCTCGGCGAGGTCATCCGTCTGGAGCCGGTCGTCGGGCACCTCTACCGGCGGGCTCAGCAGCCCATCGACGTCAGCGACGGCGGACAGTCCTGGACGATCCAGCCGGGCGACCTGGTCGACGTGTGCGTGCGCTCCACCAACGCCGACCCCGAGGCCGTCGGCGCCGCGCCGCTCGACCTCTGCCCCGGACGCTCGCTGCCCGCCGGCGTGGGCGAGCCGGTGCTGGCGTTCGGCGACGGCGAGCACAAGTGCCCCGGCCAGCCCCTCGCCCTGCTCGAGACCGACGCGCTGCTCGTCCGGCTGCTCGCGCTCGAGCCGCGTCTGGTGGCCGAGCCCGAGCTGGGGTGGGACCACCTCGTCGCGGGCTACTGGCTGCGCGGGGCCAGGCTCGCCCTCGGCGACGGCGGACCCGACGGCGGCAGCCCGCGGCGGGGACCCCGCACGAGCACGTCGGCCAGGATCGCTACCTTCGTGCGCGGCCTTACCCGGTGGCGGCCCGAGAAGACGTCGTAGTCGGCAGCCTCGACGAGGTCGAGGATGCGCGCGTACATGCGCAGGGCGGTGGCGACGCAGCGGGCGCCCGGGGGCGGCAGCATCGCGACGCCCGGTGCCGCCTGCCGGTAGAGCGCGCGGTTGCGCTCGACCTGCTCGGCCATCATCGAGCGCCACGCCGGCGTCACGCGACGTTCGGCCGGGTCGACGCCATAGCGGGCGAGGTCCTCCTGCGGCAGGTACACGCGCCCGCGGTCGAGGTCCTCGCCCACGTCGCGCAGGAAGTTGGTGAGCTGGAACGCGTGGCCGAGCGCGCGCGCCGGCTCCTTCGCCGCTGGCGTGAGCGGCTGCAGCACCGGCAGCATCATCTCCCCGATCACGGCGGCGGAGCCCTCCATGTAGCCGTCGCGCAGCTCCTCCCAGGTGGCCCAGGTGGTGCGCGTCAGATCGAGCTCCATCGCCCGGAAGAACCGGTCGAAGCACTCGGGGTCGGTGCGCCGACGCTGGAGGCTGTCGACGACCGCCGCCATGACCGGCTCGTCGGACCCGCCCGCTGTGACGCTGTCCCAGAAGTGCTGCTCGAAGCGACGCAGGCGGCCGGCCGGGTCGGTCTCGTCGTGCCCGGGCACCGCGGGGTCGACGCGCTCGGGCTCGTCGACGATGTCGTCGGCCAGCCGGCAGAGGGCGTACACCGTGTACACGTCGATCCGCTGCTCGCGGGGCAGCAGCCGGGCGCCCCAGTAGTAGGTGGTGCCGTGCGCCCGCGTGAGCTCGGCGCACCGGGCGTAGCCGGCCGCGAGCCGCGGGTCGGGGTGCAGGGGTCGGGCCATGGTGACACCCAGCCTAGGGCGAGCGGCCGTGCCACGATGGGTCCCGTGGATCGCGGGCGGACGTGAGCGGCGGACGGGTCGACGTGGCCGTCGTGGGTCTCGGGCCCGCGGGACGCTCGCTGGCGTCGGCGTGCGCGGCGCGGGGGCTGCGCGTCGTCGCCGTCGACCCGCGTCCTGACGCCGTCTGGACGCCCACGTACGGGGTCTGGGAGGACGAGCTCGCCGAGCTGCCCCCGACGGTGGTCCGGTCCCGTCTGGCGGCGCCGGAGGTCCGGGCCGTCGTCGTGCACCGCCTCGCGCGTCCGTACGTCGTGCTCGACAACCCCGCGCTGCAGGGTGCCCTGCCGCTGGACGACGTCGAGGTGCGCCGCGCCCGGCTCGACGACGCCGAGGTCGCGGCGCTGTCGTCGTCGGCGCGGGTCGTGGTCGACGCGCGCGGCGCCCGCACGCAGGGCCTGCGTCCCGACGATCCCGCCCCCGCGCAGACCGCGTTCGGCGTGGTCGTGCCCGCCGACGTCGCGGCCCCGGCGCTGCAGGACGCGGATGCGCTGCTGATGGACTGGCGGACGGACTGGCGGACCGACCGGGTCGGGGCGGGGACCGCGGGTCAGCGCCCGTCGTTCCTCTACGCGATCCCGCTGGGCGACGGGACCGTCCTGCTGGAGGAGACCTGCCTCGCCGCCACGCCGCCCCTGCCCGTCGAGGAGCTGAAGGCGCGGCTGCGACGTCGGCTCGCGGCGCGCGGCGTCGACCCGTCGGCCGTCGACACTCCCCTGCACCGCGAGGTGGTGCACATCCCGATGCGCGGTCGAGGTCGTCCGCCGGTCGACGGGACCCTGGCGCACGGGGTCGCCGGACGCGGCGGGCACGTCGTCACGGGCTACTCGGTGGCGCACGCGCTGCGTCGGTCCCGTGCGCTGGCCGACGAGCTGGCTGCCGGACAGGTGCCGCGTCGGGTCGACGCCGTCGCACCGGCCGACGCGCTGCGCGAGGCGGGCCTGCGGGCGGTGCTGCGCCTCGACGTCGACGGCACGCTCGCCCTCTTCGACGGCTTCGGCCACCTCCCCGCTCACCTGCAGCGCGCGTACATGTCGCGCGACGGCGACCTCGCCGACGTCGCCGCCGCCATGTGGTCGATGTTCCGCCGGATGCCCTGGTCGGGCCGCCGCGAGCTCGCCCGCGCCACCCTCCTCCCCTAGCCCTCCCCGCGTTTTGTGGAGTTGATGACGATCTCTGCACCGAGAATCGTCACCAACTCCACAAAACGCGGGGAGGGACGGGAGGGGAGGGGAGGGGAGGGGTGGTCAGCGGACGAGCTGGTTGACGCGCTCCGCCGCGAGACGGCCGGACGGCAGGACCATCGGGACGCCGACGCCGGGGACGGTGCCCGAGCCGGCGAAGACGAGGCCGGGGACCCGCTTGTCGACGTTGGCCGGACGGAACGGGCCCGTCTGGGCGAACGTGTGCGCCAGCGCGAACGGGGTGCCCGCGGCCATGCCCTGCTCCTGCCACTCCAGCGGGGTGACGAGCTCGTCGACGACCACGTCGGTCGGGTAGCCCGACCGCTCCAGGAACGCCAGCAGTCGCTCGCGCATCGGCTCGCGCTCGGCCTTCCAGTCCAGACGTCCGACGTCGAGGTTCGGGGTCGGCTCCAGCACGTAGAGGGTGCTGTGTCCCTCGGGCGCGGCCTCGTCGTCGTCGAGCGAGTGGACGGTGACGAGCCGCGACGGGTCGCGCATCAGCGTGCCGCGCTTCATGAGGTCCTCGAAGGCCTCGTTCCACTGCTGCCCGAAGTGGATGTTGTGGTGCGCCTTGCCCTCCGGCACGCCCTTGACGCCCACGTGCCACACGACGCACGACGGCGAGTAGTCGCCGCCCAGCCGCCCACCCACGCCGCGCACCGCACGCGGCGGGCGCAGGTCGGGCAGCAGCCACGTGTACGCGGTCGGCAGGTCGATGGTGCACACGACGGCGTCGGCGGCGACCGTGCCCTCGCTCGTCGCGACTCCGCGCACCCGACCTCCGGAGTCGCGCACGAGCGCCGTCACGGTGGTGCCGTAGCGGATCTCCGCGCCGGCGTCGGTGGCCGCGTCGGCGAGCGCCCGGGGCACGGCACGCATGCCGCCCTTCGGGAAGTAGACGCCCTCGATCGAGTCCATGTAGGTGATCACGGCGTAGAGCGCCAGCGCGTCGTCGGGCGAGAGCCCGGCGTACATCGCCTGGAACGAGAACAGGCGGTGCAGGCGCTCGTCGGCGAACCGGCGCCGGATCATCGGACCCAGCCGTCCGAAGCCACCCATCGCGAGCAACCGGGCCGCCGCAGCGGGCCGCGACAGCAGGTCCGTCGGCCGGTCGAAGTTCCGGTCGATGAAGTGCGGCATCTCCGTGAGGTACAGCCGCCGCAGCCAGGTGACGAACTCGTCGAACGCGGCGGCGTCGACGCTGCCGCACTCGCGGTGGATCTCCGCCCGCATCGCCTCGTGGCCGTGCCGCACCTCCAGCGTCGAGCCGTCGGCGTAGAACGCGCGGTAGGCGGGGTCGAGGAGCGTGAGCTCGAGCCGCTCGGCCAGGCTCGATCCTGCCGCGCGCAGCGGCCGGTCGATCAGGTCGGGCATCGTCAGCACCGTCGGTCCGGTGTCGAACGTGAACCCGTCGCGCTGCAGGATGCCGGCCCGGCCGCCGGGCACGTCCTCGCGCTCCAGCACGGTCACGCGGTGCCCATCACCCACCAGGTGGCAGGCGGCGGCCAGGCCCGCGAGCCCCGCTCCGACGACGACGACGTGACTCATGCGGACCTCCAGGAGACGGTGCGGGCGACCGCGCGCAGCCCGGCGACGCCGGCCGCGGTCAGGGGGGAGCCGACGAGTGCGCGCTCGGCACGCTCGGTCTCGTCGACGATGCGCTGCTCGACGTCCTGGCGGACGCCGCACTCCTCCAGCGCGCGCTGCAGCAGGGCGACGTCGCCAGGACGCGCGTCGGACGTGCCGACGCGGGCCATCGCGGTGGCGGCCTCGCCCGTGAGGCGTTCGGCGCCGAGAGCCCAGATCACGGTGGCCTTGCCCTCACGCAGGTCGTCGCCCGAGGGCTTGCCGGTGACGTCGGGGTCGCCCCAGACGCCGAGGACGTCGTCGCGCCAGGCGAACGCGCGGCCGAGGTGCAGCCCGAACCGCTCGAGCACGTCGCGCTGCGCGGCGGTGGCGCCGGCGGCGATCGCACCCAGCTGCAGGGGCCGGCCCACGGTGTACGCGCCCGACTTCAGGGCGGCGACGGCCTCGACGTGCGCGAGGTCGGTCCGCCGGCTGGCCGCTCCGGTGAGGTCGGCGCGCTGTCCGGCGATCAGCTCGAGGGTGAGCTGGTACCAGAAGTCGCGCAGGGCGGGCGGGAGCGTGTGCACCAGGCGGTCGGCCTCGTGGTGGGCGAGGTCGCCGAGCAGGATCGCGACGTTCTCGCCAAAGCGGGTCGCGTCGCCGTGGGCCGCTGCCCCGCGGTGCTGCGCGGCGGCCACGACGTGCGCGGCCGCCGCCCCGCGACGCTCGCTCGACTGGTCCATCACGTCGTCGTGCACGAGCGCGAAGAGGTGCAGGGTCTCCAGCGCCGCAGCGACCCGGACGACGTCGTCGTGCGCCGCGGTGCCGAGCGACCCGCCAGCGGCGACGAACCCCCAGTGGCACATCTGCGGACGCAGCCGCTTGCCCCGACCCTGCAGCAGCGTGTGCAGCCAGCCGGGCAGGTCGTCGGCGAGCGGACCGGGGGTGCCCGCAGGCGCGAGGCCGTCCCAGACGGTGCCCACCCACGCGAGCTCGGCCGTCAGCAGGTCGCTGACGGCGTCGAGCGTGACGTGCACCGACGCGTCCGCGTCCGACGGCTCGAGCGGGACCGCGGGCTGGGGGCCGAGGGGGAGCCGGGCACGCTCGGCGTCGAGCTGCGGCACCTGCAGCACCGACCACGGGCTGTAGACCGCGGGCGTGGCGCGGGCGGCGGCCACGAGGTCGGCCCAGGCGACCCACGTGTGCTCGCCGACCTCGGCAGGGTCGGGGGCGAGCGGCCCGTCGACGCGGGCCACGAAGACCGGACAGATCTCGTTCTCCACGACGCCGCTGGCGTCGACCGCGCGGTAGCGGAAGTCGGGCAGCAGCAGGCGCAGGTCGTGCACCCCGACGCCGAGCTCCTCGCGCACGCGGCGCTGCACGGCGTCGGCGATCGGCTCGTCGGGGCGCGGGTGCCCGCAGCAGGAGTTGGTCCAGACGCCGGGCCAGGTCCGCTTCGACAGCGCCCGGCGGGTCAGCAGCACGCGGCCGGCGTCGTCGAACAGGTGCACCGAGAACGCCTGGTGCAGCGGGGTGTCGGCTCCGTGCACGTCGAGCCGTGGTGCCGTGCCTGCGGGCGTGCCGTCGTCGTCCAGCAGGACGACCAGGTCCTGCTCGTTCTCGATCGCGGTCATCGCGCCGCATCCTCCGCTCGGTCGGTGCTTCCATCCTCGGGGACGCGGGCCGAGTCCGCCCGGCGACGTGACCGGCCGGCACCCGCTAGCCTGCGACGGTGGGCGCCATCCATCTGATCCGTCACGGCCAGGCCTCGTTCGGCAGCGACGACTACGACCAGCTCTCCGCCCTCGGTACCCGTCAGGGCGGCTGGCTCGGGCTCGCGTGGGAGGCGGCCGACTTCCGGCCGCACTGGTCGGTGGCGGGCTCGTTGCGACGCCACGCCCAGACCGCCGTCGCGGTGCTCGACGCGGTCGACGGCGACCTCTACGACGTCGACGCCGGGTGGGACGAGTACGACCACCTCGCGCTGGCTGGCGAGACGGTCACGCCGACGACGGACCCGCGCGAGTTCCAGGCGCACCTCGACGCCGCCCTCGGGGCGTGGGTCAGCGGAGCTCCGTCACCGGTGGAGTCGTTCGCGGAGTTCTCCGCCCGGGTGCTGCGCGCGCTCGACGAGGCCGTCGCGCAGGCGGGGTCGGGCAGACGGGTCGCGGTGTTCACGTCGGGCGGGCCGATCGCGCTGGTCGCGTCGCACCTGCTGGCCGGCGACGCGTCGTTGTTCATCCCGCTCAACCGGGTGGTGGTGAACGCGTCGGTGACGACGCTCATCGTCGGCCGTGGCGGCACACGCCTGCTGACCTACAACGAGCACGGCCACGTGCCCGCCGACCAGGTCACCTTCCGGTAGCGCTCACTCCCACTTCATCGCGAAGCCGAACGCGGCCACGATGAAGCCCATGCCGATGACGATGTTCCAGTCGCCGAGGTCGGAGTAGACCGGGATGGTGATGTCGGTGCCGGAGATGACGTAGAAGACGACGATCCACAGCAGTCCGACGACGGCCGACGCGATCATCAGCGGCGCGGCGAAGCGGCTGCCGGTGGGCGTGCCCGGCTCGGGCTCCGGGCGGGTGCGCGAGGCGATCGACGACGCGGCGAACGCGATGACCGCGGCGATGGCGAAGTTCCAGCCGCCGAGGTCGAAGAGGCCGGGGATGGCGCCGATCTTGGGGAACGAGCGGTCGGAGACCGTGAAGAAGGCGCCGACCGCCCAGGCGACGGCCACCACCAGGAGCAGCAGGGCGAGCGGGTGCGCCCAGCCGCCTCGGCGCGTGCGGACCGTGCTCGGGGTGCTGTTCTTGGCCACGGGGATCTCTTTCGGTGCCGTCTGCGGGTTCTGGGCTAGCGTAGTCGGCGTCGCGGACGGTGTCGGAGTGGGGAGAGGTGCTCGCATGTCGGGGACGCGTGCACGCTCGCGGACGACGTCGTCGCGCGCCTGGTCCGTCGCGGTGCTGGGCGTCTGCCTGGTGGCCGGCCTGACCGCCGCGGCCGCGCACCGCACGTCCGACGGCCAGGACCTGCGACCGGCGGGCGGCGACGTCGCGTCGCTGGTGGGCGAGCGGGAGCGTCGGGTCGAGCGACGCCAGGCCGACGTCGTCGACCTGCAGCGCGAGATCGACGCCGCGACCGCCGCCGCCGACGACGCCAGCGGGGTCGAGTCGATCGTGCGACGGCTGCGCACCCTGCGCGACCTGGCCGGGCTCAGCACCGTGCGCGGGCCCGGCATGCGGGTCACGCTGACCGACGCCCCGCGCGACGCCGACTCCGCCGGGATCGACCCCAACTACCTCGTCGTGCACCAGCAGGACCTGCAGGCGTTCGTCAACGCCCTCTGGGCCGGGGGCGCCGAGGCGGTCAGCCTGCAGGGTCAGCGGCTCGTGTCGACGACGGCGATCGTGTGCGTCGGCTCCAACGTCATCATCGACGGGCGGCCGTTCTCGCCGCCGTACGTCATCGAGGCGGTCGGCGACGTGCCTGGCATGACCTACTCGCTCGGCTCGTCCCCCGAGGTGGCCAACTTCGAGCGCTACGTGACGAAGTTCCGGCTCGGCCTGAAGGTCGCGACCAGCGACGACCTGGTGGTCGCGCCCTACGGCGGCGCGACCGTCCTGCGGTACGCGTCGGCGCTCTCCTGACCGACGTTGCCGCCGGCCAGGAGAGCCCGGCTACTGCCCGGGAGTGATGTCGAGGTCGGCGCCGCCGTCGCCGTTGCCGTCCGCGGGGGCGTCACCGTTGCCGTCGGCCTGGTCGCCGCCCTGGTCGTCGCCCTCGTTGCTCGACACGGTGATCTCGATGGTGGTGCCCGGCGGCACCGACGTGCCCGCCGGCGTGCCCTGGTTGGTGACCTGGCCCTTCGGTGCGGTGGCGGCCGGGTCCTCGGTGACCGAGACCTCGAGGTCGGCCTCCTGCAGGGTCTTCTCCGCCTCCTCCTGCGTCATGCCGACGAGGTTGGGCACCTGCACCTCGCCCTGCGACACGATGACGGTCACGGTCGTGCCGGCGTCGACGCTGACGCCGGCAGCGGGGTTGGTGTTGATGACGGAGTTGCGGCTCTGGTCGGACGCGCGTTCCTCGCGCTTGACCTTCAGCCCCTGCCCCTCGAGCGCGGCCTTCGCCTCGTCGAACGTGTAGCCGACGACGTTGGGCACCTGGACCTGCGCCGGCCCGGTGGAGACGACGAGCGTCACCTCGGTCCCCTTGTCGACCTCGGTGCCGCCCTCGGGGTCCTGGGAGACGACGTTGCCCTCCTCGACGTCGCCGTCGGCGCGCTCCTGCGTCTGCACGGTGAACCCGTCGCGCTCGAGCGTGCGCTGCGCGGCGACGGCGTCCTGGCCGGTGACGTCGGGGACCTCGACCTGGGCGGGCGCCGGCGGGGGCTGGTTGGCCTGGTTGTAGGCGTAGATGCCGATGCCGGCGAGCAGCAGGAGCAGCAGGATCGCGAGCGCCCAGTACAGGGGCTTGCGGTTCTTGCGCTCCTCCTCGTCCTCGACGGCGGGCTGCGTCCCCGTGGCCGCGGCGGCAGCGACGGCCGGGGCGACGGCGGTCGCGGCCGGCACGACCGACGTGGCGGCCGTCGGGGCCTCGACCTGCTGGCCGGCGATGGCCCGCTCGAGGTCCTTGCGCATGTCGGCGGCCGACTGGTAGCGGTCGTCGGTGCGCTTCGCGAGCGACTTCGCGACGATGTGGTCGACCGCCTGCGTCACCTCCGGGTTGAGCTGCGACGGCGGGCGGGCGTCCTCGCGGACGTGCTGGTACGCGACCGACACCGGGCTGTCGCCGACGAACGGCGGACGGCCGGTGAGCAG
>SXGQ01715521.1_pt1 | contig 29180 bp, 27 predicted proteins | sample 3178371 | NCBI WGS metagenome assembly SXGQ01 (sample SAMN11356859, study PRJNA531348) | freshwater metagenome | isolation source: freshwater sample F1-20 | place: China: Fuxian Lake, Yuxi | collected 2017-12-25 | reverse complement strand
GCTGGCCAGCATGGGCATGTCGATTTCAACACCGTCCCTTGGGTGATTTACACCAACCCTGAAATCGCATGGGTCGGACAAACTGAGGAGCAGCTCAAGGCCGCCGGACGTGCTTTCAAGGCGGGCATCTTTCCGTTTTTGGCCAACGGCCGGGCCCGTGCCCTGGGCGACACGACCGGCATAGTCAAGATGCTGTCGGATGCAGTGAGCGATGAGATTTTGGGGGTTCATATCGTCGGACCCATGGCCAGCGAATTGATTGCTGAGTGCGTGGTGGCGATGTCGTTTCGCGCCAGCAGCGAAGATTTGGCCCGCATTTGCCATGCTCACCCCTCGCTGGGCGAGGCGATCAAGGAGGCGGCGCTGGCGGTGGATAAACGCACGCTGAACTTTTAAGGCCGGTGTTGCAACCCGCGCCGATTGATCGAAAATCGCAGTGGAGCAGACTCACTCCTTGACGCCGGTGTCTGATGCCTATGAGCGGGAGTTGCGCCAGCGGGGCTACACCAGTGACCCGGCGCAATTGCTGGCAGTAGCCGCTTTTGAGCGCTGCGCTCTGGCGTGGATTGAGTACAAAGAAAAGCGGTCTAACGCCCTGAAAAAACTGCTCAGTCGGCCGGAAATACCGCGTGGCGTCTACCTGTTTGGTGGCGTTGGTCGGGGTAAAAGTTTTTTGATGGATTGTTTTTTCGATGCCATCCCCGTGAGACGCAAGACGCGGTTGCATTTTCATGAGTTCATGCGTGAGGTCCACCGAGAACTCGCCGCGCTGCAAGGCACGGCCAACCCGCTCGATGCCCTGGGCAGGCGCATCGCTGAACGGCACAGACTGATTTGCTTCGATGAGTTTCACATCGCCGACATCACCGATGCGATGATCCTGCATCGGCTGCTCAGGGCGCTGTTTGATCATGGCGTTGGGTTTGTCACGACCTCCAACTTCATGCCAGATGATCTGTACCCCAATGGCCTGCACCGAAGCCGCATCCTGCCAGCGATTGAACTGCTCAACGCCCGTCTCGAAGTGGTCAAGGTGGACAACGGCCAGGACTACCGTCGCCAGAAGCTGGAGCAACTCAGGCTCTACCACACGCCCTTGGGCGAGCAGGCCGACCAACAAATGGACGCGGCATTTGAGCAGTTGGCAGAAAGACAGGACGAAGATCCCCGCTTGCAGATCGAGGCGCGTCAGATTCTGGCGCGGCGGCGCGCTGGCGGCGTGGTGTGGTTCGATTTCAAGAACCTGTGTGGCGGCCCGCGTTCGCACAACGACTATCTTGAAATCGCGTCTCAGTTTCACACTGTTTTGCTCAGCAATGTGCCCCACATGCCGGTGCGCCTGGCCTCGGAGGCCAGGCGCTTCACTTGGCTGGTCGATGTCTTGTACGACCGGCGGGTCAAACTGATCATGTCGGCCGAGGTGGCTCCACAGCAGCTCTACACCGAAGGGCCGTTGGCGCATGAATTCCCGCGCACCGTGTCGCGCTTGCATGAAATGCAGTCGCCTGAATTCCTGGCTTTAGCGCGCCGTTTGGTAGACACCAGGCTCACATGACGCGCTTATTTCTTGCCGCAGCCATGGCCCTGGTGGTCGCGAGCGCCCAAGCTCAACCTGCGGACGCAGCCCCGCCGACTCTGGCGGACGCGGCTGCTGAGCGTAGCCGTATTGCCGCTGCCCGGCAGGCTGAGGCGGCACGCTATGAGCAGCAGCAGGCCAGTTGCTATGCTCGGTTCGCAGTCAGCGACTGCCACCTGGCCAACCGGGCGCATCAGCGGGCCCTGCTTGATCTACTCAGACGCCAAGAACTGACTATCAATGCTGCCGAGCGGCAACAAAAGGGCGCCGAGCAGTTGGAGAGAATTCTCGGCAAGTTGCCAAGACCTGAGGGCAGTGCGCCAAGCCCATGAGCAGCCCTGTCAGCGGCTCCTTGAGCAGCCAGCGGCTGCGTTGATCCATGGGCTTGCAAGGGCGGGTTGAAGACGCTTTTTCCGAGCAGGGTGCCCTGTCTCGGATGACCCATGAATTCCGTCTGCGGCCGGGCCAGTTGGACATGGCGCAGGCCATCACCCGCACCTTGGAGGAGGGCGGCGTGCTGGTGGTTGAAGCCGGCACGGGCATCGGCAAGACCTTTGCCTACTTGGTGCCAGCGTTGCTCAGTGGGAACCGGGTGCTGCTGTCGACTGCCACCAAGGCCTTGCAAGACCAGTTGTTTGGCCGTGACTTGCCAGGTTTGGTGCAGGCGCTGGCCCTGCCGCTGAAGACCGCGATGCTCAAGGGGCGGGCCAGCTACCTCTGTCAACACCGCCTCGAACTCGCCCGTCTGGAAGCTGACCCTGCGGACAGCGAGCAATTGGCCATTTTGGCCCGCATCGAGCTCTGGGCCCAGGCCAGCGTCTCGGGAGACCTGGCCGAGCTCAGTGATCTTCATGAGCGCTCGCCTTGGGTTGCGCTCGTCACATCCACCCGCGACAACTGTCTGGGTTCGAAGTGCCCGAGTTGGCGTGTCTGCCATGTCAACCAGGCGCGCCGCGAGGCCCTCTCGGCGGACGTGGTGGTGGTCAATCACCACCTATTTTTTGCTGACCTGGCAGTGCGGGAATCGGGGCTGGCCGAGCTCTTGCCATCGGTGCAAACTGTCATCTTTGATGAGGCCCATCAACTCAATGAGACTGGCGTTCAGTTTTTGGGACGGCAACTCAGCACTGCACAAATATCCGATTTTGCCGGTGACCTGCTCAATGCCGGACTTTTGCATGCGCGTGGCTGGTGCGATTGGCCGCTGCTGGCATCCCGGCTGCAGCAGGCGGCGCTGGACTGGCGGCTGCTGCTTGGCAGGCCGACCGCCGTGGTGAAACTACCCTGGTTTGATGCGCACACCGATGATGCTCGGACGCCGGCTTGGCGCGCTGCGATAGACCTGGTCCATCAAGACCTTGACCAAGCCCGTCTGGCCTTGGAATCGGTGGCAGAAACCGGTCCGGAGTTGTCCCGCCTGAGTGAGCGGGTGCTCAGCCTGATCGAACGCATCGAGGGTTTTCGCCTGCCCTGCCCGGCAGGCTCGACTCGCTGGCTGGAGCTGGGCGGCCACCTCAGGCTGATGGAAACGCCATTGGATATTGCCCATACCGTCCAGACTCGTTTGCTCGAGGTTCAGTCAGAGTCTTTGGCGCCCAGGTCATGGATATTCACCTCGGCAAGCCTGGGCGATGACGCCGCCTTGACCTGGTTCACAGAGCCCTGCGGTCTGGCGGCAGCCCGGGTGTTGCGCATCGACAGCCCATTTGACTATGCACGGCAGGCAGCCCTCTATGTGCCGAGAGACCTGCCCAAACCAGATCACCCAGAGCACAGCGCGCAGGTGGCAAATTTTGTTGCCAAAGCCGCGCTCGCACTAGGTGGCAGGACGCTGGTGCTGACCACCAGTTTGCGCGCCCTGCAGCTGATCAGCGAGGCCTTGGCCAAGGCGTTCTCTGGCTCTGTATCACTCGATATTTTGGTCCAGGGCCGGGGCTCCAAGCGGGACTTGATGAGCCGCTTTCGCCGCGGTGGCAGCGCTACCACGGCGGGTTGCGTGCTGGTGGCATCAGCCTCATTTTGGGAGGGTGTTGACATACCCGGCGCTGCCCTGCAGATGGTGGTGATTGACAAGTTACCCTTCCCCTTTCCGCAAGACCCCCTGGTGCAGGCCCGGGCGCAGAGGCTGGAGGCAGCCGGTCGCCCGGTTTTCAAGGACTATTACCTGCCGGAGGCAGCGATCGCGCTCAAGCAGGGCGCTGGCCGGCTGATTCGGCATGAGAGCGATCGTGGTGTGCTGGTGGTGTGCGACACCCGGCTGACCGGCATGGGTTATGGCCGGCGGCTGTTGGCCGCGCTGCCGCCCATGCGCCGTCTTGCTGATGAGACCGAATTGGCCGCCTTTCTGGAAGAACTCACCAAAGTTTCCACCAAGGACTCTGGACGGCCTTGACACCCAGACTTAAGAAGCTCGACTGTGGGTAGTTTGCCTGCAGCACACGCCGGCTGTCGTCACGTAACTGGGTCATGCCCAGCGCTTCATAGGATTTGACCAAAATGAACATCGCCTCTTCAACAGCCGGCGTGCCCTGGTGGTCGGCAATCGCCAACTGAGCCCGGTTGACTGCCGCCACATAAGCGCCCCGGTCAAAGTAATAGCGGGCAACATGAACCTCGTATTCCGCCAGAGAATTCACGATGTAGGCCATACGCTCCTTTGCATCCGGGGTATAGCGCGACTGCGGAAAGCGGCTGATCAACTCTTTGAACGTTTCAAACGATTCTTTGGCGGCTTTTTGATCCCGCTCAGACAGGTCTTGGCGGGTGATGGCTGAAAAAATACCGAGGTCGTCATTGAAGTTAACCAGGCCTTTGAGGTACAGGGCGTAGTCCAATGCGGTGCTGGCCGGGTGCAATTTCATGAAACGGTCCAAGGTAGCCACTGCCTGCGGTGCTTCCCGTGACTTGTAGTGCGCATAAGCCTTGTCCAGCTGTGCTTGCTGGGCCAGCGGGGTTCCGGCGGCCCGGCCTTCGAGCTTGTCGTACAGTGCTATGGCCTTGTCGTAGGCGCCGTTGCCCGCTTCCTCGCGGGCTTCGGCGTATATTTTGCTCGGGCTCCAGTCAGCTGTCGGGTCTTTGGTTGCGCTGGAGCAGGCGCCTAGCAGCAACACGGCGAGGGCCAATGCGCCAGCGCGCACCCCTGATAATTTGGCTCGAATCATGGGACAACTTTCTTGAAAAAATCCGAACCAAGTATATCGAGCGTACCCCTTGGCGACGGCCTTGAGGAGCCGGCCGATGAGCCCGGCGAGGCCGGGCCGGAGTTTGAGCTGCGTGCCTGGACGGCCGGTCCGCATCAGCACGGGCAGCGGCTCGACCGGGTATTGGCGGCCTTGGCGCCAGAATTTTCCCGCAGCTACTTGCAGCAATTGATTGAGTTGGGCGCCGTCACCCTGAACCACCGGGTGGTCAGCAAGCCCGCGGCAAGGGTGAAAGCGGCTGATGGCGGAACCATTGGGCTACGACCCAGCGCCCAAAGCCAAGCATTCCGGCCAGAGCTGATGCCGCTTGACTTGGTGTACTCGGACGAGCATCTCTTGGTGATCAATAAGCCTGCTGGCCTGGTAGTGCACCCGGCGCCTGGAAATTGGAGCGGTACCCTGCTCAATGGTTTACTGGCTTTTGATGCGGCTTTCATGGACCTGCCCCGTGCCGGCATCGTCCACCGCTTGGACAAGGACACCAGCGGTCTGATGGTGGTCGCCCGCAGCCGGCCAGTGATGGACGCCTTGGTGCGTGCCATCGCTGCACGTGAGCTCGGTCGGCATTATCTGGCGCTGGCCCACCGCCGCTGGACAGGCCCGCCCAGCCGCGATGTGCTCGCCCCAATGGGCAGAGACCCGCGCAATCGCTTGCGCATGGCGGTTATCGACTTAGCGTTGCATCCGGGTAAAACTGCCAGGACTGAAGTCACCTTGTTGGAAAATGCAGCCGACGCCTGCCTTCTGCGCTGCAGCTTGCACACCGGCAGAACTCACCAAGTGCGGGTGCATCTGGCCTGGCTGGGCCATCCCCTGCTCTCCGATGAAACCTATGCCGGCGCAGTCGCCGCGGGCATGCGCCGCCAGGCATTGCATGCTTGTCAGTTGGTGTTGGACCACCCGGTCACGGGTCTGCGAATGAGCTTTCAAGCGCCACTGCCGGCAGATTTTCAGGCGGCCCTAGCCTATTTGGCCCTGCGCTACAATTTAGATTGACTCACGAACAGTGGCCTCCTAGCAAATGCCCAGGGTGCCCGTGCAGCAGTTGCTTCTAGTTGCTTCATGCGCCGTGTGCAGTCACTCCGTTCTCGCGCCACCAGGGCGCCCCACCCGGACCCGTCAAACCTATGAATACGGCCGAAGCAAAACGTGTTTTGGAAACCGCACTGATTTGCGCGCAGCAGCCCTTGCAGATGCGCGACATGCGCGCGCTGTTTGAGGACGAGGTCGGCGCCGATACCATCCGTGACATGTTGCTGGCGCTGCAACTTGACTGGACAACGCGTGGTTTGGAGCTGCTCAGTGTCGCATCGGGCTGGCGTTTTCAAAGTCGGCCCGAGCTACGGATTTACCTGGACCGCTTGCACCCGGAAAAGCCGCCTCGCTACAGCCGCGCAACGCTAGAAACCCTGGCGATCATCGCCTACCGGCAGCCGGTGACCCGGGGCGATATCGAGGATATCCGCGGTGTCACGGTCAACGCTTTGACCCTCAAGCATCTCGAGGACCGGTCCTGGGTTGAGGTGATCGGTCACCGCGAGTCGCCCGGGCGACCAGCACTGTTTGCAACAACAAGGCATTTTCTCGATGACCTGGGCCTGAACTCCTTGGCGCAGCTGCCCCTGCTAGATCATCCGGCGCAACAGGCTGGCGCGCTCGAAGCCCTTGGGGCTGGCGAGGTCCTGAGCCTGCAGACGACAGCAGCTGACTCGCCTGACCCTGGCGCAGGCAGCGCTGCGCAAGCGACTCAGGGCGCGCCGGCCGTAGCCGACTTGTTTGATTTGACAGGAAGCCCGCAATGACTGAGAACAACGCCGATGTGACTGATACAAGCGGCCTGCCGCCCGCGCAAGCGGCGCCGCCAGTCCTGCAGCCCGAGCAGGCGGCAGACCCAGCGGCCGTGGAGATTGGCGCGCAAAGCAGCCGCTTCAATGACGTGGTGTCTGGTTTGTTCGATGCAGATGAAGCGCAGCCAGACCTGCAACCGGCCCGGCGGGTCCTGGCCCCGCAGGCCGAAAATCCCAAGTTGCACAAGGTGCTGGCCCAAAACGGCATGGGTTCGCGCCTGGAGATGGAGCAGCTCATCATGGAGGGGCGCATCACGGTCAACAATGAGCCCGCACACATTGGCCAGAGGATTCAGTTTGGAGACCATGTCAAAGTCAATGGCAAGCCGATCCGCATCCGGATTGATCCGCCACCGGCCCGGGTCATCGCTTACCACAAGCCCGCTGGTGAGGTGGTTACTCACGACGATCCACAGAACCGACCCACTGTGTTTCGCCGTCTGCCCAAGTTGTTTCAGGGCAAATGGCAGTCGGTCGGCCGGCTTGACCTCAACACCGAGGGACTGCTCTTGTTCAGCAGTTCGGGGGAGCTGGCAAATCATTTGATGCACCCGCGCTTTGGACTGGAGCGGGAGTACGCCGTTCGAGTTTTGGGAGCCTTGAGCCGGGAGGAAAAGCAGCGACTGACCGATGGCGTCCAACTCGACGACGGCATGGCCCAGTTTGGCTCGATTGAAGAGGGCGGTGGCGAAGGCTCGAATTGCTGGTACCGGGTGACCATTTCGGAGGGCAGAAACCGTGAAGTAAGACGTATGTTTGAGGCGGTAGGTCATGCTGTCAGCCGGCTGATCCGTATCCGCTACGGCGCCATGTTGCTGCCGCGCGGCCTCAAGCGCGGGGCCTGGTTGGAGCTCGCCGAGACTGACATCAATCTGCTGATGCAGGCGGTCGGCAGTGCCCAGCCAAACACCAGTCGGGGCCGCGGCGATGGCGCCACCGGCCCAGGGGGGCGGGGACGTAATCGGGGCTCACGCGCTGGTGGCAGTGGGCGCAAGCCCAATGCCGGCCCACGGCCCGACCCGGTTGGCATACCGGATCCGATTCAGACCGCCACCAGCCTGGGCATGGGTATTCGAAAGAACCGCCCAGAACGCGGCGAGCGCAGTGACCGCTCGGCCGCTGCGAGCCAACCCGACCCGATGAAAACTGCGTTTGGTTACATCGGCGCCGACAGTTTTACCCGTCAGCGGCAGGACCAGGGCCAACGCCGCAAAAGTGGTGGTGGTGCTGGCGGCAGCGGCAGCGGTGGCGGTGGCGGCGCATCGCGTCGCGGCGGTGGGCGGGGGCGCTGAGCAGGCCGACAAACTCTTAGCTGCTTTTGCCGCTTTGGGCGGCGTAAAATGCGTAGTCTTGCCATCGGGGCAAATTTCTTTTAAGGCGAATGAATTGACATGACTATTGAACGAACTCTCTCCATCATCAAGCCCGATGCGGTTGCTAAAAATGTGATTGGCCAAATCTATGCCCGGTTTGAAGCTGCCGGGCTCAAGGTGATTGCGGCCCGAATGGTGCATTTGTCCCGGCGTGAGGCAGAGGCCTTTTATGCGGTGCATCAGTCCAGGCCATTTTTCAAGGACTTGGTCGAGTTCATGATCTCCGGGCCGGTCATGATCCAGGCACTTGAAGGCGACAACGCGGTCCTTAAAAACCGTGATTTGATGGGTGCAACCGATCCAAAAAAGGCGGCAGCTGGCACCATTCGCGCAGATTTTGCTGACAGCATAGACGCCAACGCGGTGCACGGCTCGGATGCCGCCGAAACCGCTGCTGTCGAGCTCGGGTTCTTTTTCCCGGGCATGAACATTTACGGCCGATAAGTCACCCCATGACGGTCAATCTGCTCGATTACGATCTCGAGGGATTGGCCGTTTTTTGTGAAGGTCTGGGAGAGAAGCGCTATCGTGCAGTCCAGTTGTTTCGTTGGATTCACCAAAAAGGCGCTAACCAATTTGATGCGATGACAGATTTGGCCAAGTCCTTGCGCCAAAAACTACCGCTTGCTGCGCGGCTGACTGGACCCGTGTTGTTATCCCAACATATTTCGGCAGACGGGACCATCAAGTGGCTGTTCGATATGGGCGGCGGAGATGCCATTGAAACCGTCTTTATCCCCGAAGAAGATCGCGGTACCCTGTGCATTTCATCCCAGGCCGGTTGTGCTGTGGGCTGCCGTTTTTGTTCAACCGGGCACCAGGGCTTCAGCCGCAACCTGAGCACCGCTGAAATCCTGGGGCAGCTGTGGTTTGCCGAGCATTTTCTGCGCCGGCACCTGCAGCAGTCCGAGCGGGTGATCTCCAATATCGTCATGATGGGCATGGGTGAACCCCTGCAAAATTATGCAGCACTGCTGCCCGCCTTGCGGGTGATGCTCGATGACCACGGTTATGGCTTATCAAGACGGCGCTTGACGGTTTCGACCTCGGGCGTGGTACCCATGATGGACCGCTTGGCGTTGGACTGCCCGGTGGCACTGGCAGTGTCCCTGCATGCCCCGAGCGACAGCCTGCGCGACAGTCTGGTGCCATTGAACAAAAAATATCCCCTGCTTGAATTGCTCGACGCTTGCACCCGCTATCTGGCCCATGCGCCGCGCGACTTCATCACCTTTGAATACTGCATGCTCGATGGGGTCAACGACCAACTGTCTCATGCGCAGGCCTTGGTGCAGTTGCTGCGACAGCGCACCAAACAGGGTTTGACTTGCAAATTCAACCTGATTCCTTTTAACCCCTTTCCGGCGTCTGGCCTGCTGTGTTCCAAGCCGGCTCAGGTGCAGGCCTTTGCCAAGGTGCTCAGCGATGCCGGCATCGTCACCACGGTGCGCAAGACCCGGGGCGATGACATCGATGCCGCTTGCGGCCAACTCGCCGGTGATGTCCAAGACCGCACCGGTGTGGGCCAACGCATATTTCGGCAGCGGCGCCTGATGGCTGGGCCTGCAGCCCAGGCTGTCATGTCTGTGCCGGGGGCTTGACCGATGCCAGAAAAACTTGTCCCTCAGGCTACGGAATGGCTTGGACTCCGGGCGGCGCTGATCCTTGGCATGGGCATGGCTGTTTTGGCTGGGTTGGGGGTCCTGGGCGGTTGTGCGTCTTCGCCGGAGGCTGCAACCTCGGCCGCTGGCGACCTGCTAACCCCATCCGATGAGCCGGCGGCGCGCAAGCGGGCCCGGATTCGCCTCGAACTTGCCCTCGCTTATTTTGAGCAGGGACAAACCACGGTTGCTCTGGACGAACTCAAGCAGGCGCTTCAGGCTGATCCGGTGTATGCCCCAGCACACAATTTGCGCGGTCTGATCTATTTGCGCCTCAAAGATTTTTCTGTTGCCGATGAAAGCTTCAGAAAGGCTCTGGTGCTCAATCCGCGCGATGCCAATGTGATGCACAACCTGGCTTGGCTGTTGTGCCAGCAGCAGCGCTGGCCAGAATCCTTCCAGCGTTTTGAGCAGGTGCTTTCTGACCCGGGCTACACCGAGCAGGCAAAAACCTTTCGCGCGCTGGGACTGTGTCAGGCCAGGGCTGGGATGTCAGATCAGGCAGAGCGTAATTTGCTCAAATCCCACGAGTACGATCCGGCTAACCCGGTCACCCTGTTCAATTTGGCGGCCCTGTTGCATGCGCGTGGCGATTTGCCCCGAGCTCAGTGGCATGTCAGGCGCCTCAACAACAGCGAACTGGCCAACGCCGAGTCCTTTTGGCTGGGTGTCAAGGTCGAGCGGGGTCTGGATAATCGTGTTGCCATGGAACAGCTGAGCCTTCAATTGGTCAAGAGATTTCCGCTGTCGCGCGAATCTGATTCCCTGCAACGGAGTGCTTTTGATGAGTGAGCCGACAGCCGTGCCCGAGCAGGCGCCAGACCTGGGCGCTGGCCGGGCCGATTCGCCCGAGCGACCTGGTGCCCTGCTGCGCGCTGCCCGCGAAGCCAAGGGTCTGCATATCGGCGCCTTGGCGGTGGCCTTGAAAGTGCCTGTCAGGAAGCTCGAGGCGCTTGAAGCTGACCGGCTCAGTGAATTACCTGACATGGTATTCGCCCGCGGCTTGGCGGCCAGCGTTTGCCGGGCCCTGAATATTCCGGATGCCCCGATTCTTGCCAAGCTGCCGCAGCGCCTTATCCCCCGGCTCAATGTGGGGGATGCTCGCCTCAATGCCTCCTACCGGGTCAAAGGGCAGCGAACTGAGGCGTCGTTTGCCGGGCAGTTGCTAAAGGCCCCTGGCATAGCTGTTCTTGCACTGCTCATTGCCGGGTTGGTGATGGTTTTCTTCCCCTTTCACCAGGTGTTGCAAAGCCAGGATGATGTCGCCGCCGTGCCGCTTGAAACACCTGGTGCAGCGCCGCTGAACCCGCCGGCCGAAGCCCGCCCCGAGTTGGCCGATACACCTGCCTCAGGTGCCGGCGCGGCCGCTCTGCCCGGCACCCTACCGGCGAGTGCGCTGGCTTTGGTGGAGGGGCCGGCTAGCCGCAGCGGTCTGCTGGTGCTGCAGGCCCGCGGCTTGTCCTGGGTCGAGGTGACCGATGCCAAGGGTGTGGTGCAGCTGCGCAGGAACCTGTCACAGGGCGATGTGTACGGCTTATCGGCTGCGTTGCCGATGTCGGTGGTGTTGGGCAATGCGGACATGATGGGTGTTCAGATTCGCGGCGTAAATTTTGATTTGAGTGCGTCAACCAAAGACAGGGTTGCCCGTTTCGAGGTGAAATAATGGACTTCTCTGAACCAATTGAATCTGCCTATGCCCGGCCCCGGCAGTCTAGGCAGGCGCGCATCGTCTGGAACTCCCGCGTGATCACAGTGGGCGGGGATGCCCCGGTCCGGGTGCAGTCCATGACCAATACCGACACGGTTGATGTCATCGGCACAGCGATTCAGGTGAAAGAACTCGCGCTGGCCGGCTCCGAGATGGTGCGCGTTACTGTGAATACGCCCGAGGCTGCTCAGGCGGTGCCTTTTGTGCGTGAGCAACTCGACCGGATGGGCATTGATGTGCCTCTGGTGGGCGATTTCCATTACAACGGGCACCGCTTGTTGACAGACTTTCCGGACTGTGCTCAGGCTCTGTCCAAGTACCGCATCAACCCGGGTAATGTTGGCAAGGGCGACAAGCGAGACCGCCAGTTCGGCCTGATGATCGAAGCGGCGATGCGCTGGGACAAGCCGGTGCGCATTGGCGTGAACTGGGGCAGCCTGGACCAAGAATTGCTCGCCGGACTGATGGATGACAACAGCCGCCGCGCCACGCCCTGGCCGGCCAAGCCGGTGATGTACGAGGCGCTGATCACATCGGCCATTGAATCTGCCCGGCGTGCCGGCGAGATGGGCATGAACCCCAATCAGATTATTTTGTCTTGCAAGGTGAGCGGTGTGCAGGACTTGGTCTCGGTGTATCGGGAACTCGCCAGGCGCTGCGACTACCCCTTGCATTTGGGTTTGACTGAGGCTGGCATGGGTAGCAAGGGCGTTGTGGCTTCCAGCGTGGCCCTGGGCATCTTGCTTCAGGAGGGCATTGGCGACACGATTCGGGTCTCGCTCACCCCGCAGCCCGGCGAGTCCCGAACCCAGGAAGTGGTGGTTGCCTCTGACATTTTGCAGGCACTCGAGCTGCGCTCCTTTGTGCCGAGTGTGACCGCCTGCCCCGGTTGTGGTCGCACGACCAGCACCACGTTCCAAGAGTTGACCCAGCAGATCGAGGGTTTTTTACGCTCCCAGATGCCGCTTTGGCGCGACCAATACCCCGGGGTGGAAAAACTCCGTGTTGCCGTCATGGGATGCATCGTGAACGGCCCCGGTGAGAGCAAGCATGCCGATATTGGCATCAGCCTGCCCGGCACCGGCGAGGCCCCCGCGGCCCCGGTGTTCATTGACGGCGAGAAATGCATGACCCTGCGGGGCGACGCGATTGCACAGGAGTTCCAGAAAATTGTTGAGCAGTACATTGACAAGCGCTTTGGCAAAGCAGCGATGGCCACGCAGTGAGTCGGCCCATGAGTAGGCCGCAAACTCCAGCCCCTGCGGCCCGCCTGAATGGCGTCAAGGGTATGAATGATGTGTTGCCGCCGAATTCCGCGGCGGTGGAGGTCCTAGAGGCTCGGGTGCGACGCTTGATGGCGCGCTATGCCTACCGCAACATCCGCACGCCGATTGTCGAGCACACGCAGCTGTTCACCCGTGGACTTGGTGAGGTTACAGACATCGTCGAAAAAGAGATGTACACCTTTGAAGACCGGCTCAACGGTGACTCCCTGACATTGCGCCCAGAGTGCACGGCTGGCGTGGTTCGCGCCGTGGTGGAGCATGCCATGCTCTACGATGGTGGCAAACGGCTCTACTACATTGGCCCGATGTTCCGGCATGAGCGTCCCCAGCGGGGGCGCTACCGGCAGTTCGACCAGGTTGGCGCTGAGGCGCTGGGTTTCGGTGGGGCCGAGGTTGATGCAGAACTTATCCTGCTGGCAGTGGCGCTGTGGCAGGACCTCGGTCTGAGTGACCTGCGGCTTGAAATCAACAGCCTGGGCCAGCCGGCCGAGCGGCTGCAGCACCGTCGGGCCTTGATTGAGTATCTCGAGCAGCATGCTGAGCTGCTCGATGAGGACGCGCGCCGCCGACTGCACAGTAATCCACTGCGTATTCTCGACACCAAAAACCCGGCCCTTCAGCCGGTGGTTGCCGCAGCACCGCGCTTACTGGATTTTTTGGGCCAGGATTCCCTGAGCCACTTTAATGCCCTGCGATCGATTCTTGATGCCAATGCGGTAGCCTACAGCGTCAACCCAAGGCTGGTTCGTGGCATGGACTATTACAACCTCACCGTGTTTGAGTTCGTCACCGACCGCTTGGGAGCCCAGGGCACGGTGTGCGCCGGCGGTCGTTACGATTACCTGATTGAGCAGCTTGGCGGCAAGCCCGCGCCAGCGGTCGGTTGGGCCCTGGGCGTTGACCGCCTGCTCGAGCTCCTCAAGGGGCAGGGGCAGGAACGCCCTGACATGGCTCCAGATGCCTATGCGGTAGTTGCCGACAAGAACGCCATGCCCCTGGTCTTGCAACAACTGCAGGCCTTGCGCGCGCTGGGCGTGAGTGTTCAGATGCAGGCCAGCGTCGGCGGTGAGATGGCCAGCTTGAAGTCCCAATTCAAACGCGCTGATGCCAGCGGCGCACGCTTTGCGCTGGTTTTTGGCGCAGATGAGCTCAGCCGGCAAAGTGTGACGATCAAGCCGCTGCGTGACGGAAGCGGAGCCCAGATCAGCTATGCCTGGGCCGACATCGCGACTTGGGGGCCGACCCTACAATCGCGCTCTTAATTCGGCACCCCCATGGCAAACCAACTCGATCTCGAAGAACAAGAACAGCTTGATCAGCTCAAGCATTTTTGGAAACAGTACGGCAACCCCATCACCTGGCTGCTCATCGCAGTGCTGGGCTCCTACGCTGGCTGGAATGGTTACCAATATTGGCAGCGGCAACAAGCAGCGCAGGCAGCAGCGCTGTACGACGAGGTGGAGCGGCTCGTTAAGACCGGTGATTTGGCCAAAATAGAACGTGCGTTTGCCGACATGAAAGACAAATTCGGCGCCACCGCCTATGCCCAGCAGGCCGGGTTTTTGGTGGCTAGCCAATACCTCGAATCGGGCAAGCCCGAGGCAGCTAAAGAGGCCCTGAACTGGCTGTCTGAAAAATCGGGCGACCGTGGCTACCAGGCGGTGGCGCGTCTGCGCCTTGCTGGCATCCTGGCGGACGCCAAGGCCTATGACGATGCCCTCAAGCAGCTCGGGCTGGAGTTTGCGCCCCAATTTGATGGCCTAGTGGCTGACCGAAAAGGCGACCTCCTGATGCTGCAGGGTAAAAAAGACCAGGCTCGGGCCGAATACGAAAAAGCCTACCGCAGCTTGGAGCCGCGCACCGACTACCGCCGCGTGGTGGAGGTTAAATTGAACGCTCTGGGCGTTGATCCGCAGCCCGAAGCCACCTCGGTCAAAGGGGCGCCGTGAACCGGCGCCTGCGCTTGGCGCTGCGCCGCCTGCTCGGCATAGGGCTGGCGCTGGTGCTGCTAGCCTGCTCTGGCACGGCGCCGCGCTTCAAACCAGCCGAACTTGCGCCTGATCCCAAACTGGTGGGCGTGCGCCTGGCCTGGACCGCCCAAGTCGGGGGCATTGAATTTCCGATGTACGCCAGGGTGAATGGCAGTCTGCTGACTGTGGCGAGTTCAGATGGGCAGGTGGTGACGATTGATGCCGCAGCCGGTAAAGAACTCTGGCGCGCCAAGGTGTCAGGGCCCCTGGCCGCTGGTGTTGGCAGTGACGGCCGTCTGGTGGCTTTGCTCACGCGCGGCAACGAACTGCTGGCGCTGCAGGACGGCCGGGAAATCTGGCGCGAGAAGCTCAATGCGCAGGGTTTCACAGCGCCCCTGGTGGCGGGTGGGCGGGTGTTCTTGCTCACTGCTGACCGGGGCGTGGCAGCCTTTGACGGCGGCTCAGGCCGAAAGCTGTGGAGCCAGCAGCGCCCCGGCGAGGCCTTGGTTTTGCGCCAGGCTGGCGTGTTGATGGCGGTCGGTGACACCTTGGTGGCGGGCCTGGGTGGGCGCCTGGTTGGCATGAACCCCAGCAACGGCAGTACCCGGTGGGATGTTGCCATCGCCACGCCTCGCGGTACCAATGATGTCGAGCGTTTGGTCGATCTGGTGGCAGGGGTGAGCCGGGTCGGTGATGTGGTCTGCACCCGGGCTTTCCAGGCGGCTGTTGGATGTGCCGACGCTGCCAAAGGCGCTTTGCTGTGGAGCAAAGCGGCCAATGGTTCGGTCGGACTGCACGGCGACGAGCGCTCTGTTTTTGGTGTTGAGAGCGACGGCCGGGTGATGGCATGGCGCCGCGCCGACGGGCAGGCCGCCTGGGTTGCCGAGCACCTGCGCTACCGGGCCTTGAGCGCCCCTCTGGCGGTGGGGCGATCTTTGGTCGTGGGCGATGAATCAGGCCTGCTGCATTGGTTAAGCCGGGAGGACGGCACCCCGCTGACCCGCATGCCTACCGATGGCTCCGAGATTGTCGGCGGTCCAGTGCTTGCAGGCGGCACACTGGTGGTGGTCACGCGCAAGGGTGGCGTTTTCGGATTTAAACCCGATTAGGCCGGGCGGCCGAGCCAATGAAACCGGTTCTTGCCCTGGTCGGGCGACCCAATGTGGGCAAGTCGACCCTGTTTAATCGGCTCACCAAAAGCCGCGATGCCATCGTAGCGGACTATGCCGGGCTCACCCGTGACCGCCATTACGGCAATGCGAGGCTGGACAAGCAGGACTTTATCGTCATCGACACCGGCGGTTTTGAGCCCGATGCCAATGCCGGGATTTACCGTGAAATGGCCAAACAAACCCGCCAAGCGGTGGCCGAGGCGGATGTGGTCTTGTTTTTGGTAGATGCGCGTGACGGTATCTCGGGCCAAGACCATGACATCGCCAACTACCTGCGACGCTTGAGCAAGCCCTGCCTGCTGGTCGCCAACAAGTCGGAGGGCTTGCAGGCAGGTTTGCAAGTCGGCGAGTTTTTTGAGCTTGGGCTGGGTGCGGTGCAGGCTATTTCTGCCTCCCAGGGTCAGGGCATTCGGCCGCTGATAGAACTGGCACTGTCCCTGTTGAGCCTGCCCGAGACCGTGGTGGAGACGGCTGAGCAGTCGCTGGGCTTGATCCGGCTCGCAGTTGCAGGGCGGCCTAATGTCGGCAAGTCAACCCTGATCAACACTTGGCTAGGTGAGGAGCGCTTGGTGGCCTTCGACCTACCAGGAACCACCCGCGACGCCATCTCGGTGCCGTTTGAGCGTAACGGACAAAAATTCGAACTCATTGACACCGCTGGCCTGCGCCGCCGCGGTCAGGTGTTTGAGGCAATCGAAAAATTTTCAGTCGTTAAAACTCTGCAGGCGATCGAATCCTGCAATGTTGTGTTGCTGTTGATCGACGCGACACAGGGCGTGACCGACCAGGACGCACACATTGCTGGCTATATTCTTGAAAATGGCCGCGCCGTGGTGGTTGCAGTCAACAAATGGGACGCGGTGGACGACTATCAGCGGGAATTGGTCAAGCGCTCCATCGAGACCCGCCTGCCGTTTTTGAAATTCGCGGCCATGCATTTGATCTCGGCGCAAAAGCGCCAAGGTTTGGGACCGCTGTGGACCTCCATCGCCCAGGCCCACAAGGCCGCCAACTGCAAAATGACCACACCCGTGCTGACCCGTTTGCTGCTCGAAGCGGTGCAGTTCCAAAGCCCGAAGCGCTCCGGCATGTACCGCCCCAAACTTCGCTACGCCCATCAGGGGGGCATGAACCCCCCGGTGATCGTCATCCACGGCAATTCCTTGGAGCATGTCACCGACACCTACAAGCGCTACCTGGAGGGGCGTTTTCGCAAGCAATTTGACCTGGTAGGCACGCCTTTGCGTATCGAGCTCAAAACAGCTAGCAACCCTTTTGTTGATAAAACTTCGCGCTAGTACCCCGACCCGCAAGCACTTCAATAAACCCAAGTCCTTGGCGCGGACGTGGCTTGTTGGCCCTGTGTTATCGTCTGTCCCCTTAACGTTTCGAACACGGAGGATATCGTGAACAATAAAGGTCAGTTACTTCAAGATCCGTTCCTAAATGCACTGCGGCGCGAGCATGTGCCGGTCGCTATTTACTTGGTAAACGGCATCAAGCTTCAGGGCCAGATTGAATCTTTTGACCAGTATGTCGTGCTGCTCCGCAACACTGTGACCCAAATGGTTTACAAACATGCCATATCGACCATTGTGCCGGGGCGAGCTGTGAATTTTTCTACTGGCGAGGATGACTCACCTGCTGCCGCCTGAACGCCAGCCCGCAGCGGCATTGCTCATAGGGGTGGATTTTGGCCTTCCCAATTTTGATGGTGCGCTGGAAGAATTAGGTTTGCTGGCCCAAACCGCGGGCCTTCGCCCGGTGGCACGCCTGACCTGCAAGCGCCGCGCTCCAGATGCTGCACTGTTCGTCGGCAGCGGTAAGGCCGACGAGATCAAAATGCTCGCCAACCAACTCGGCGCGGTCGAAATCTTGTTCGACCAAAGCCTGAGTCCGGCGCAACAACGCAACTTAGAACGTCACTTGGAACTGCCAGTCAACGACCGTACCCTGCTGATCCTGGAGATTTTCGGCCAGCGGGCACAAAGCCATGAGGGCAAGCTGCAAGTCGAACTCGCTCGCCAACAGTACATCAGCACGCGGCTGGTGCGCCGCTGGTCGCACCTGGAGCGCCAGAGTGGCGGCATCGGTTTGCGCGGCGGCCCGGGTGAAACCCAAATCGAACTTGACCGACGCATGATTGGCGAGAGCATCAAAAAAATCAAGGAACGTTTGATCAAGGTCAAGCGCCAGCGTCAGACCCAGCGGCGCCAACGTGAACGGAGAAATGCCTTCAATATATCGCTCGTCGGTTATACCAATGCCGGTAAATCGACCCTCTTCAATGCGCTGGTGAAAGCCCGGGCCTATGCGGCTGACCAGCTGTTCGCCACACTGGATACCAGCACCCGGCAGCTGTATTTGGGCGAGGCTGGCCGCTCGGTGTCTTTGTCTGACACGGTGGGCTTCATCCGGGACCTGCCGCACAGCTTGGTCGACGCGTTCCAAGCCACCTTGCAAGAGGCGGTGGATGCCGATCTGCTGCTGCATGTGGTGGACGCTGCAAGTCCGAACTGGCTGGAGCAGATGGCCGAAGTCCAGCGGGTGCTGGTTGACATCGGCGCGGCCGAGATACCGCAGTTGCTGGTCTTCAACAAACTCGATGCGCTGGATCCTGATCGGAGGCCTCTGCTGATGCAGGATGGGTTTGCTGTGGCGGGCCGGCAAACACCGCGTATCTTTGTCAGCGCCAAGCAAGGCGAGGGTCTGCCGGCGCTGCGCGCTTACTTGGCCGGACGGGCGCACCGCGTTGGCGTTGCCGAGCTGGATGGGATGTATTCCCTTCCAGACGAAGGGGAGGTCGTTCATTTGGGCACAATCGGGCAACTTAGTTCTGGAATCTTGCGATGAAACTCTATTTGCGCGCCATATCTTGGCCGACCATTCCTAAAAAAATTCGGGGTATGTTTAACCTCAATGACTCGCGTTGGGGGCGCGGTGATGACAAGCCCGCCGAGGGTGCGGGCGGGCCTGGGCGTCCAGAGTCGCCGCCACCGGAGCCCACACCGCCCACCGGCAATGATCGACCGCCCAAGCCGCGTCAGAACGCCACGCCGCCTGACCTCGATGAGCTTTGGCGAGATTTCAACCGCAAGCTCGGGGGCATGTTCGGCGGTGCAAAGTCGGGCGGGCGAGGCGGTGCGGGGGGCCCTTTCAATGGTGGTGGTGGCGGCGGATTTCAGCCCGACATGAAGCACGCAGGTATAGGGTTGGGTTTGCTGGCGGGCGCAGCCTCTTTGATCTGGTTGGCAACTGGCTTCTTTATTGTTGAAGAGGGTCAGCAGGCTGTCATCACGCAATTCGGGCGCTACAAGTCCACGGCGCTGGCTGGTTTTAACTGGCGCCTGCCTTATCCGATACAGCGGCACGAGATGATTTTCGTGACCCAAATCCGCTCGGTTGATGTTGGACGCGACACCGTGATCAAGGCTACCGGCCTGCGTGAATCGGCCATGCTGACAGAGGATGAAAACATTGTTGAAATCAAGTTCGCGGTGCAGTACCGGCTCAGCGATGCTCGCGCCTACTTGTTTGAGAGCAAAAACCCCAGTGAGGCGGTGGTGCAGGCTGCCGAGTCCTCGGTGCGCGAGGTGGTCGGCAAGATGCGTATGGACAGCGCCCTGTCCGAAGAGCGTGACCAGATTGGGCCGCGAGTACGCGCGTTGATGCAAAAAATACTGGACCGCTACAAAGTCGGGATCGAGGTAGTGGGTATCAACCTTCAGCAGGGCGGCGTGCGCCCCCCGGAGCAGGTGCAAGCCGCCTTTGACGATGTCCTCAAAGCCGGGCAAGAGCGTGAACGCGCGAAAAATGAAGCCCAGGCATATGCCAATGACGTGGTGCCGCGGGCTGTGGGCTCGGCCTCACGACTTAAAGAGGAGGCCGACGCCTACAAGTCGCGCATCGTCTCCCAGGCCCAGGGTGATGCCCAGCGATTTCGTTCGGTCTTGACCGAGTACCAGAAGGCCCCGCAGGTCACACGCGACCGGATGTACCTCGACACCATGCAGCAAGTTTATGCCAACGCCACCAAGGTCATGGTTGACTCCCGGCAAGGAGGTAATCTCTTGTACCTGCCGCTTGAAAAAATCATGCAGATGTCGGCGCAGAACGGCTCTGGCGCGGCCGATGTAGCGCCCCCTGCGATGGCGCCTCCCGCTGCCTCTGGCAATGCCGCACCCGCCGCACCTGCCGAAACCCGTGGCCGAGATACCACTCGTTCGCGTGACCGTGATTCCCGTTAGGAGCCTGATATGAACCGTCTGGGATTTATTCTTGCGTCGCTGCTGGTGCTGTTGGGGCTAGCGAGTTCGATGCTGTTTGTGGTCGATCAGCGCCAGTTTGGTGTGGTCTATTCGCTGGGTCAGATCAAGGATGTGATCACCGAGCCCGGCCTGAATTTCAAGCTGCCGCCACCGTTGCAAAATATTGTCTACATCGACAAGCGCCTGCTCACCCTGGACAGCACCGACACCGAGCCCATGCTAACGGCCGAGAAACAGCGGGTGGTCATTGACTGGTATGTGCGGTGGCGAATTTCCGAGCCATCCGAGTACATCCGCAATGTAGGTACCAATGAAGCCGCTGGCGCCAGCCAACTCAACCGCGTGGTCCGCAATGCCTTTCAGGAAGAAATCAACAAACGCACGGTCAAAGAGTTGCTGTCACTCAAGCGCGAGGCCCTGATGTCCGACGTCAAGCGTGAAGTGCTAGAAAAAGTGCGCGGCGAGAAACCCTGGGGTGTTGATGTGGTGGATGTGCGCATCACCCGGGTCGACTATGTGGAGGCGATCACCGAGTCGGTCTACCGGCGTATGGAGGCCGAGCGCAAGCGGGTTGCCAACGAACTGCGCTCTACCGGGGGTGCTGAAGGCGAAAAGATCCGCGCTGATGCAGACCGGCAACGTGAGGTAGCGGTGGCCAACGCTTATCGGGATGCGCAAAAAATCAAGGGTGAAGGCGACGCCGAGGCATCGCGCATTTACGCCGAATCTTTCGGGCGTGACCCGCAGTTCGCCCAGTTTTACCGCAGCCTAGATGCCTACAAGGCTAGTTTGGGCAAAAAAAGCGATGTCATGGTCGTTGACCCGGCCTCCTCGGAATTTTTCAAGGTTTTCCGCGGTGCTGTAGGCGCCTTGCCAGCCTCTCCAAACCCGACAAAGTAGACCTTGGGCGAAGATGTTTTTTGGCTGGCGCTGGGTCTGGTGCTGGTGCTGGAGGGTCTGTTTCCTATGCTTTCGCCTGCTGGTTGGCGGCGCATGTTCACCCAAATGTTGCTGCTTAAAGACGGGCAAATGCGGTTCTTTGGTATGTGCAGCATCCTGTTGGGGTGTTTGTTGATATGGTGGTTTGCATGACCGGCTCTCTAAGCGTCCCAGGCTGAAGCCCAGGGCTCCTGTTGCGCCCGGTAAAATCTGGCTTTCAACTGCCGCACTGCCTATTCATGTCCGCCTGGGTCCTGCCGGATCACATTGCCGATGTCCTGCCGTCCGAGGCGCGGCACATCGAAGAACTCCGCCGGGAACTGCTGGATATGGCGCGTTGCTATGGCTATGAACTGGTCATGCCGCCGTTGCTCGAGCATCTCGAATCCCTTCTCAGCGGTGCTGCCAGTGCGCTCGACTTGCAAACCTTCAAACTGGTCGATCAGCTCTCCGGGCGCATGTTGGGCCTGCGCGCAGACAGTACCCCGCAGGTGGCCCGAATCGATGCCCACCTGCTCAACCGCCGGGGCGTCACCCGCCTTTGCTATTGCGGGCCGGTCTTGCACACCCGGCCGGGCGGACCGCATGCCACCCGGGAGCCCTTGCAACTGGGCGCTGAGATCTACGGGCACGCCGGCTTGGAGGCCGACCTCGAGGTGCTGTCATTGGCTCTTGCCGGCCTGAGCGCGGTGGAGGCGCAGGCCTTGGCGGTCGATATGGCCGACGCCCGCATCGTGTGCGCCTTGACGGCTGATATGGCGCTGTCAGCCACCGGGCTGTCCCAGATCCATGCCGCGCTGGCCGCCAAAGACCTCAGCGAATTGAAAGTCCTGACCCGCGATGCCCCCGCAGCCAGCAGACGCGGCTTGCTGGCCCTGCCCCAACTCTATGGTGGCGCTGAGGTACTGACTGAGGCCGTAAAACTGCTTCCGGCCGGCCCCCTAATTGCCCAAGCCCTGGCCGAGCTCAGGTGGTTGGCCCAGCGCGTGGAGGGGGTTAGAGTGAGCTTTGACCTGGCCGACCTGCGCGGCTACGCCTACTACAGCGGCGCCACTTTTTCGATCTATGCCCGCGGTGGCAGTGATGCCTTGGTGCGTGGCGGCCGCTATGACGAGGTTGGCGCCGTTTTTGGCCGCAACCGGCCGGCAGCCGGTTTCAGTCTTGACCTCAAGGCTCTGGTACGCGTGCTGGCGCCGCGTCCCCTGCGCGCTGCAATTCGGGCGCCCTGGCGAGACGCCGGCGCGCTGCGCTCGGCCATTGCCGCACTCAGAGCGCAGGGCGAGACTGTGGTCTGTGCCCTGCCTGGACATGACCATGAAGAAGACGAGTTTCACTGCGACCGCGAACTGCTTGAACTTGCTGGCAGTTGGCAAGTGCAAACGATTTAAGCAACACAGGAGCAGCTCCAAACCATGCAAGTAATCAAGGGGCGCAATGTCGTCGTGGTCGGGACCCAGTGGGGTGACGAGGGCAAGGGAAAATTGGTCGATTGGCTGACCGAGAGTGCCCAGGGTGTGGTGCGTTTCCAGGGCGGTCATAACGCTGGGCATACCCTGGTGATCAATGGCGTCAAGACTGCCCTGCACTTGATTCCCAGCGGCATCATGCGCCCTGGCGTCAAGTGCTACATTGGCAATGGCGTGGTGCTGTCGGCAGCCAAACTGTTTGAGGAAATCGAAGGTCTGGAGCGGGTTGGTGTTGAGGTGCGTGGCCGTTTGCGCATCAGCGAGGCCTGCCCGCTGATCCTGCCCTTTCATGTGGCTCTTGACCTGGCGCGTGAGGCGGCGCGAGAAATGGGCGGTAATGCCAAGATCGGCACCACCGGGCGGGGTATCGGTCCGGCCTATGAAGACAAGGTTGCCCGACGCGCGCTGCGCGTACAGGACCTCAAGCACCCCGAGCGCTTTGCACACAAGCTACGCGAACTGCTAGGGCTCCACAACCATGTGCTGAGCACCTATTTGGGTTCCACCAATTTTGATTTCGGCCCCACCCTGCAAGCCTATCTGCGGGCTGGCCGGCTGGATTTTGATGCGGTCTTTGACGAGGCTATGCGCCACGCCGAGCTGCTCAGGCCGATGATGGCCGATGTGTCACGCGAACTCAATGAGGCGCACCTGAAGGGCGCCAACCTGCTGTTCGAGGGCGCCCAGGGCACTCTGCTCGATGTTGACCACGGCACCTACCCCTATGTCACCTCAAGCAACTGCGTGGCCGGTAATGCTGCCGCTGGCGCTGGCGTGGGGCCCGGCATGTTGCATTACATCTTGGGCATCACCAAGGCCTATTGCACCCGGGTTGGCGGGGGACCCTTTCCGACCGAGCTCGATTGGGAAAAGCCGGGTACGCCGGGCTACCACCTGAGCACCGTGGGGGCTGAAAAAGGCGTGACGACCGGGCGCAGCCGGCGCTGCGGTTGGTTTGACGCTGCGCTGCTCAAGCGCTCGGCCCAGGTCAATGGCCTGAGTGGCCTGTGCATCACCAAGCTCGATGTGCTGGACGGCCTGCCCGAGTTGCTGCTGTGTACCGGCTACGATCTCGATGGTGAGCGCACTGACATACTGCCGATGGGCGCCGAGGACATCAGCCGTTGCAAGCCGGTTTATGAAACGCTTGAGGGCTGGAGTGGCAGCACGGTCGGTGTCACGCAGTTTGAGCGCTTGCCGATGCAAGCACGTTTTTATCTACAACGTATTGAGCAAATCACGGGCGTACCCATTCATATGGTATCAACCAGCCCGGACCGTGATCACACCATCATGATGCGCCACCCCTTTCTGGCCGATTGAGCCCGATGCCGGCCCTGCCAATTCAACCGGAGCCATCGGCAGCGGGTTCGGTCCTATCCCGTTGCCAGGTCATAAGGCCCGCCCAGGCCCGGTTTCCTCGAGCGCCAAAAAGCGGTTTATTTTTATGAATTCAGGAGCAAAACCATGTTGACCGAAGACGGCAAACACCTGTACGTCAGCTATGACGAGTACCACAACTTGATTGAAAAACTGGCGATCAAAATCCACCAATCTGAATGGCAGTTCGACACCATTTTGTGTCTTGCACGGGGTGGCATGCGCCCGGGCGATATCTTGTCTCGGGTGTTCGACAAGCCGCTGGCCATCATGTCGACCAGTTCTTACCGTTCGGACGCCGGTACTGTGCAGGGCCACCTCGATATTGCCCGTTTCATCACCACGCCCAAGGGAGAGATTGCCGGGCGGGTGCTGTTGGTGGACGACCTGGCGGATTCTGGGCACACATTGAAGGCGGTCATTACGCAGCTGCGGACCAACTACGCACCCATCACCGAGTTGCGCAGCGCTGTCATTTGGACCAAGGCCATGTCAAGCTTCGACCCTGATTACTCGGTAGAGTTTTTGCCCACCAACCCTTGGATCCATCAGCCTTTCGAGGGCTATGACGCAATGCGTCCTGAGCAATTGATTCAAAAATGGAGCGTTTGAACATGGCACCTCCGTCCGACATCGCCACCACCCTGATCCACCACCCCTACCGGCCGGCTGGGGGTTTTGCTGCGCCCCAGCCCGGTGTGTTCAAAGCCTCAACTGTTTTTTTCCCGAACATGGCTGCAGTGCGCAGCACCAAATGGATTGATAAAAGTGGCTACACCTACGGCGTGCATGGCACCCCTACCACTTACATGCTGGAGGAGCGTTTGTGCGCCTTGGAAGGTGGCTTGTATTGCCAGCTCTCGCCCAGTGGACTGGCGGCTATTGCGCATGTGGCCCTGGCCTTTTTGCGTACCGGCGACGAGGTGCTGATTCCTGAGAACGCCTACGGCCCCAACAAGGCACTGGCCGCCGGGGAACTTTCGGGCTGGGGCATCAGGCACCGCTTCTACAAGCCCCTGGACCCTCAAGATTTAGCCGCTGGCATCAGCCCTGCCACGCGTCTGGTGTGGCTGGAAGCGCCGGGCTCAATCACCATGGAGTTCCCTGACCTGCCAGCGTTGGTGCGCGTTTGCCGCGAGCATGGGGTGCTGTGCGTTCTGGACAACACCTGGGGCGCTGGACTAGCCTTTGCACCCTTTGATCTGTTGCCCGGTAGCAGCCCTGCGTTGGGTGTGGATATATCGGTGCATGCCCTCACCAAATACCCCAGCGGCGGTGGCGATGTGCTGATGGGCAGCGTGATCACCCGGGATGCGGCGCTGCATCGGGTTTTGCAGCTCACCCACATGCGCTTAGGGCTATCTGTTGGCGCCAATGATGCAGAAACTATTTTGCGTAGTTTGCCCAGCATCGCACTGCGCTATGCAGCGCATGACGATTCAGCTCGGCAGTTGGCGCGCTGGTGCCAAAGTCGGCCTGAATTCTCCCAGGTGCTGCACCCGGCCTTGCCCGGTTCGCCTGGGCACCAGGCCTGGCAGGCGCTGTGCAAAGCCGGCCCGGGTGGTGCCGCTGGCCTGTTCAGCGTGATGGTGGACGCGCGTTTCAGTCGCGCGCAGGTTGACGCTTTTTGCGACGCTCTGCAACTTTTCAAGCTCGGCTACAGCTGGGGTGGGTCCATCAGCCTTGCCATGAGTTACGAGATCGAAGCGATCCGCAGCGCATGGCCCAGCGCGCTGCGCCCCGGCACCGTGGTTCGGTTCTCCATCGGGCTGGAATCCGCAGCCGACTTGCAAGAAGATTTGGCGCAAGCCCTGCAACTGGCCTTCGCTTGAGCATGTTGCGGCCCGCCCAGAGCGGCCCGGCAAAATGTTAAAGTGTGCCTAATTACTTGAAAGCACACCTTGGCTACACCCAATTATGGTTACGAAAAGCGGCAAAAAGAGCTTGCAAAGAAAAAAAAGAAAGAAGAAAAGCTCAAGCACAAGGCTGAGCGAAAGGTTGGGGAGCCTGGTTCCGATTCAGCTGAGTCTGATGCCGACCAAGCTGAAGGGGGCGAGGCGTCCGCTGCTGGGATCAGCCCCACTTTGCCTGCTTAGCCGCTTGCGCCCAGTTGGGCTGGGTTCGAGTCCTTGACCAGCCTGCGGGCGAGTTCGCTCATGGCTTGTGCGGAATGGTCTGCCGGGAAGAGCAGCACTGAAGCTTCAAACCTGGTGAAGTTGCGCTGCATCGACTGCAGATACACCGGGTCGTAGTGCAGCGCCAGCAGTTCCTGCACCACGCAGGCAATTCGTCCGGCATGCACTGCGGCCTGCCATCTCTCAACCTGGGCTCTGCCGCGAATCTCGCTGAGTGCCTGCAGGCGGTCGCAAAAGTGGGCCGTGTTTTGTACAAAAAATGCATAGTCTTCCATCAGCAAGGCTACCCGCTGTGCATCTGGCAGAGCCAGCCTGAGGCAGGGGCTGCGCCGAATCGCCTCGATCAGAGCCGTGGGCACTGCAACATTGCCGACCTTTTTGCTCTCGCTCTCAATAAAAACCGGTCGCGTCGGATCGATCTGCCGCAGCGCATCCCAGATCAGGGTGTCAAACCGCTTTTGGCTGGGCTGCGCCAGGCCCGGAATAGCCCCCAGCACCGAACTGCGGTGGTTGGCCAAGGCTTCTAGGTCAATCACCTGCGCGCCGGCCTGAGCCAGCGCCTGCAGCAGCCGTGTTTTGCCCGAGCCCGTGGTGCCGCAGACCACGCGCCAGTCCAAGTTGGCCACGCGGCGCTCGGTGTCGTGCACCACGGCGGCGCGGAAGGCCTTGTAACCACCCTCCAGCAGTGTCACCCGAAAACCGATCTGGTCGAGGATCAGCGACAGCGAACCGCTTCGCTTGCCGCCGCGCCAGCAATAGGTCAGTGGGCGCCACTCCTTGGCAGTAGTCAGCAACTCGCGCTCGATGTGGCTTGCGATGTTGTGCGCGGCCAGGGCGGCACCGCGTTTTTTGGCCTCGAACGGGTTGACCTGCTTGTACAGGGTGCCGATGGCCTGCCGTTCGGCGTTGTTGAGTGTGGGCCAGTTCACTGCGCCGGGCAGGTGGTCTTGCGCATACTCGTCTTGGCTGCGGGCGTCGATCACGGCGTCAAATTCGTGCAGCCGGCTGATGGCCTGCTCGGCGCTGAGGGTGGTCAAGCTCATTTCAAAATTTTTCTCAGGGCTGGCCAAACATTTGCCAATATGATGGGATGGGCGGCCTCTGTCGGGTGGATGCGGTCGGCCTGGAAAAGCTGTGTGGGGTCCGGCCCGTCGCTCACGCCGGCCAGAAGAAACGGCACCAGTGCGGCCTTGTGCGCCTTGGCCACCGCGGCAAACATGGCGGCGAAACGGTCGGCGTAGTCCCGGCCGTAGTTGGGCGGCACCTGCATGCCCGCCAGCAGCACACTGGCGCCGGCTTTTTGAGCGGTTTGCGTCATCTGGCTCAGGTTGTCCTCAGTCAGGCTCAGCGGCAGGCCGCGCAGCGCATCATTGCCGCCGAGTTCGATGACCACATGGCTGGGCCGGTGCTGGCTCAGCAGAGCGCCCAAACGCGAACGACCGCCTGACGTGGTCTCGCCGCTGATGCTGGCATTGACCACGACCGCATCCAGCTTCTCGGCTTTGAGGCGAATCTCCAGCAGTGCCACCCAGCCAGTGCCGCGTTTGAGGCCATACTCGGCGCTGAGCGAATCGCCGAGCACCAGAATTTTCTGGTTTTTGGCGGGCGTGGCTGTGGTGATTGAAGCTGCCCAAGCCCCCATGGCAGTCCCAGCCAAGCCAAGCGCGATAAAGTGTCTTCGGTCCAAAGAAAGTCCCATGTCTGATTCAATTATTTCGGTCGAGCATCTCTTCAAGTCGGTCACCGACTCCACCGGTACACTCGACATTTTGCGCGATATCGATTTTGCGCTGAAACCGCAGGAAACCGTGGCCATCGTCGGCGCTTCGGGCTCCGGAAAAAGCACACTGCTGTCGATCATGGCCGGCCTCGACACGCCCACCCGGGGCACGGTGCGGCTGGCCGGGCAGGACCTGTTCTCACTGGATGAAGACGCACGTGCCGGTCTGCGGGCGCAGCAAGTTGGGTTTGTGTTCCAGAGCTTCCAGCTGCTGGGTAACCTCAATGCGTTGGAAAACGTGATGCTGCCGCTGGAACTGGCCGGCCGGCGCGATGCTCGCCAGTCCGCCACCGCCATGCTGGGGCGGGTGGGGCTGGCCGAGCGGCTGCGCCATTACCCGCGAGTGCTCAGTGGTGGCGAACAGCAACGCGTGGCCCTGGCCCGGGCTTTTGTGGTGCAGCCAGCGCTGTTGCTGGCCGACGAGCCGACCGGCAGCCTGGATTTCGCCACCGGCGAAAAGGTGATGGAGTTGATGTTCGCCCTGAACCAGGAGCAGGGCACCACCCTGGTGCTGGTCACCCACGACCGCGCCATTGCCAGCCGATGCAGCCGCTGCATCACGATCGAGGCAGGCCGGGTTCTGGGTAGCTAGTTGGCACCGGCATTGCTGCGATTTGTGTAATGGGGGAGGGGCCTTGGTTGGCGAACTGCGGGCGCCGACGGCATGCCGCCGCTCGTGTCCCTCCGCCCTTCGGGCTCCTTCCTTGACCTCGCCGCGACATACCATCGCCCCCCGCAGCAGGCGCGACAGTTGGCGAACTAGGGGGCACCGGTAAGCCGGATTGCCAGTACAGGGATAGCCCCGTGCCTCTTTGCACGGCTTACCAAGCACCGCGCCAGATCAGGGTGGTGGGGCGTTCGGCGCAGCGGCATCAAGGAGGAGCCCACCGGGCGGGGGACAGCCGCGGAGCCGAATGCCCCGCCGCCCTGATCCCACAAATCATAAGAACAACCCCGGCCCGACGTCGACCTCCAAGAGAGGCTCAGTTCGCCTTGACTGCGATGCCCTTGAATTCGCCACTGGCGATGCGCTTTTGCCACTCGGCCGGGCCGGTGATGTGGGCGCTGGTGCCGCCGGCATCCACTGCCACTGTGACTGGCATGTCGACCACGTCAAACTCGTAAATGGCTTCCATGCCCAGGTCGGCAAAGCCCACCACGCGAGCGCTCTTGATGGCCTTGCTGACCAGGTAGGCGGCGCCACCCACAGCCATCAGGTAGGCGCTCTGGTGCTTGCGGATGGCCTCGATCGCCACCGGGCCGCGCTCGGCCTGGCCAATCCTGGCGATCAGGCCGGTGTCGCGCAGCATCATCTCGGTGACGCCGTCCATGCGGGTGGCTGTGGTGGGGCCGGCCGGGCCCACGGCTTCGTCCTTGACCGGATCGACTGGCCCGACGTAGTAAATGACCCGGTTGGTG
>SXGQ01090459.1_pt1 | contig 29180 bp, 21 predicted proteins | sample 3178371 | NCBI WGS metagenome assembly SXGQ01 (sample SAMN11356859, study PRJNA531348) | freshwater metagenome | isolation source: freshwater sample F1-20 | place: China: Fuxian Lake, Yuxi | collected 2017-12-25 | reverse complement strand
GGCGATGTTGAGGTTCGCGAGAATCTTGATGCGGCTGATGAGGGCGGCGGCGAAGCGGTGCATCTGCGGCGGCACGGGCGCTTCCTGCAACACGCCGTCAATGCGGTAGCGGATGGCCATGTGGTGCTCGTAAGGCTCCACGTGTATGTCGCTCGCCCGCTCGTTCACGGCTTCGAGGATGATTTCGTTGACCAGCTTGATGACGCTGGCCTCCTGCGCGGCCTCGAGCAGGTCCTCGCTGCCAGTCTCGACCAACGCAGCGGGGGCGTCGTCCTCGCCGACCATCTCATCCAGCGTGTCGCCGCCGAGGCCGTAGTGGATCTTGATGACCTTCTCGATTTCGTCGCGCGTGGCGAGCACGGGCTGGATGTTCAACCCGGTAAGCAGGCGTAGGTCATCGAACGCGTAGAGATCAAACGGGTCGCTCGTCGCCACCTGCAAGATGCCGTCCACGCGCCCGACCGGCACGAGCCGCTGCCGATAAACTACACGCGGCGGCAGCGACCGCAGCAGTTCGCCGTCGAACGTCCGGTCTTCGAGGCTGACCAGCGGCAGGTGAAATTGCTCGGCGAACACTTCGAGCAACTGCAGCTCGGTGAGCCAGCCCTTCTGCACCACAGCGCGATCGAGCCGCAGCCCCTCCGCCTGCTGGAGGGCCTGTGCGTCCGCGAGCTGCTCGGGCGTGAGCAGTCCCTTGCGCGAAAGGATTTCAGCGATGGTCATCGATTGAGATTGGATTCGGCCTCGACGGTTGTCTTCAAGGTATTACGGCTGGCAGTGGCAGCAGATCTACTCCACTTGCACCAGGGCGGCGGCGGCGGGCAAGTCGTCACTCCTTGCTGCCGATGCAATAGAGCCACTCCTGCCGCTGGCCATCCTTGCGCACGCCAACTCTCATGTAGATGCGGCTGCCGCAGATCGTCGGGGTGGCCATGACTTCGTCGCCGAGCTGGTTCTCGCCGATCAACTCGAACGCTGCTGGCGTGGCCTTGAATATGAACGTGCGGCCCGCCTCGTTCACCGCGAAGACCCGCTCGCCGACCAGCACGGGCGAAGCGCTGAAGCCGCCGCCGAGCCGGCCCTTCCAAACCTCGACGCCCGTCTCGAAGTTCCAACACACGGCCACCCCGGCGTCCTGCACGGCGAAGAGATGGCCCTGATGGAACAGCATCGAAGGCACATACACGCGGCTGCTGTTCTCCCACGCGATGCTGCCGGTGCCGTCGCCGCGAAACGCCGCGACGTGGCTCTTCGGATAGCCGCCGCTGACGGTGATGCTGTTGCCATCGGTCACGGGCGACGTGACGCATTCGGTGGTCGAGCCTTTGGTTTCCCACAGCACCTTGCCGGTGAGCGGGTCGAGGCTTGTGACGAGGTCGCAACCGCTGAGAAGCAGTTGGTCGCGCCCGTTCACCTTGAGGATGATGGGCGACGCGTAGTTGGGGAACTTGGGCCGCTCGTGCTGCCAGACGATCTTGCCAGTGCCGCGTTCGAGGCCGGCGATCTTGCCCGTGCCCTTGTTGTCCGCCGACACGATCACGAGCGACTGATACACCGCAGGCGAGGTGGGGAAGCCCTGATGCAGGAGGTAATCTGTGACCTTGGTCTGCCAGAGCTGCTTGCCATCGCGGCTCAGGGCCGTGGCGTAAACCGCGCCGTTGTGCAGGAAATTGATGAACACGCGCTGGCCATCGCACGCGGGCGTGGAGGAGGCGAAGGAACTTTTGTCATTCCCCTTCGGAAACGGGCCACAATGAACTTCCTTCTGCCAAAGCTGCCTGCCGGTCACGCGGTCGAGACAGAGCACGGACTGAATTCCTTCCGGTGCCTCGGCTGCGGCGAGGAACACCTGCGTGCCCACGACGATAGGCGAGCCGTGGCCGCGTCCGGGGACCGGGGCTTTCCAGAGGACGTTCTCGGTGGCACTCCACTTGAGCGGCACCTTCTGGCTTGCGTCGGCCACGCCGTTGCGCTGCGGACCGCGCCACCACGGCCAGTCGGTCGGCGCAAAGGTGACGGCGCCCGGCGGTGCGGCAACCGCGATAAGCGGCGACGCGCAGGTGAATGCCGCAACGGTGAGAGCAAACAGAAATCGAGAGGACATGGAAATCACGCGATCAGGGTGTTGGTGCGGGCGTCAGGCATGGACGACTCTGCGAATCCGCCCGCAGCGATGTCAACTTCGCTCTGGCCGAAATTCTCCTCGCCGCGCCAGCGCGCCAGCCTTCACCATCCCGGCAAAACCATGAGCATCCTCGACCGTTTTCGCCTCGATGGAAAACGCCTGTTCATCACCGGCGGCAGCCGCGGGCTGGGGAGAGAGATGGCGCTGGCCATCGGCGATGCCGGGGCTGATGTCGTGCTCGTGGGCCGCGAGCAGGAAAGCCTCGAAGACACGGCGGCGGACATTCGGAAGCTCGGCCGCGTGGCGATCCCGCTCGTCGGTGACATTGGAAATGTGGAGGAATGCGAAGCGATCTGCCGCCGCGCAATGGACGAGCACGGGCCGTTCGACATCCTCATCAACAACGTCGGTGGCCGGCGCATCAACGTGCCGCTGGAGGAGCAGTCTCTGGAGCAGTGGCAGCAAATCCTCGACCTGAACCTGACGAGCGCATTTCTCAGCCTGAAGGTCATCGGCGGGGCGATGGTCGCCCGCGGAAAAGGCGGACGCGTCATCAACGTCGCGTCCATCTCGGGCATGATCGCCAATCGCGGCATCGGCGGGCGCAGCTACGAGGCGGCGAAGGCGGCGGTGATCCAGTTGACGCGCGCGGCGGCGGCGGACTGGGCTCCGCATGGTGTCACCGTGAACGCAATTTGTCCCGGCGGCTTCATGACCGCGCCGAACGTCCGCTGGGCGAGCGCGCATCCGGAAGTCATCGCGAAGTTCCGCGAGCAGATTCCGGCGGGAGATTTCGGCCAACCCGAGGACCTCGGCCCTCTCGCGGTCTATCTCGCGAGCGATGCGTCCCGCTACATGACCGGCACGTCGGTGGTCATCGATGGTGGATATACGCTCTGGTGAGGATGGAAAATCAGCCTTGTTCAGTCGCTGTAGCGGCGGTCTGTGACGGCCGTTCTCTCCCCGGATAGCCCCCATCATCCGACGGCGCTCACTTTGGCCAGTCCAGATACGGAGCGCAGATTTCCTCCCCGGATAGCCCCCATCATCCGACGGCGCTCACAGAGGACCGCCACAGTTGTTGGAAAACCCGTTAGCTGAACAGCTCCATGATGGGCCGGCCCTCGTTCACAATCGAGTTGGGCCGCCCCGTGAGGTCGTTGAGCGTGGTGTTCTCCCAATCAATGCCAAGGTGGTTGTAAAGCGTCGCCAGAAAATCGCCGGGGCTGGTCGGGCGCTCGGCGGGGTCCTCGCCGCGCTTGTCGCTTGCGCCGATGACGCCACCGCCGGTGATGCCGCCGCCGGCCCAGAGATTCGTGAAGCAGCGCGGCCAGTGGTCACGGCCCGGCTGCAACGTGCCCGCCGCGCCGCTCGCCGGATGCGCGCCCGTGCTGCGGTCGTAATTAATCTTCGGCGTGCGCCCGAACTCGCCGGTCACGACGACCATCACGCGCTTGGCGAGGCCGCGCGCGTGGATGTCTTCGATCAACGCGGTGACCGCTTGATCGTAGGCCCAGCAGCGGTAGCGCAAGCCGTCGAACACATGCGCGTTCACCGCGTGGTCGTCCCAGTTATTGCCCGCCGTGCCGCAGAGCGGACCATCCAGATTGCTGTGGATGATTTCGACGCCCGACTCGACGAGACGGCGCGCGAGCAAGAGCTGTTGTCCCCAACGGTTGCGTCCGTAGCGGTCACGCGTGCGGGCGTCTTCCTTTGCGAGGTCGAAGGCGTCACGCGTCTTCGGGTTGGTGAGCAAGGTCACGGCCTGGCCCTCGAACTGGTCGAGCGCGCCCAACTCACCTTCCTTGTCGAAGGAGCGCTCCAGCGTGTCGAGGTTTTGGCGCAGCGCGGTGCGGTCGCTCAGTCGGCGGGACTCGGCGGCGTTGGCGAGACCGACGTTGGGCACTTGGAAGTCGGGCCGGCTCGGGTCGCCGTTGATGGCGAAGGACGAATAGGCGTTGCCCAAGTAGGCCGGGCCAGCGTAGCCGCCCTCGATGGAATTGATGGCGCAGTAATTCGGCAGCGGACTGGTGCGGCCGGGCTGCTTCGAGCGCAGGTAATTTGCCACGCACATCCAGTCCGGGTATTTGGGCGCGGTCTTGTCCCGCTCGTCGGCATCACCGGAAAGCATCCGAAGATGACCGGCAGGGTGTCCGCCCGCGCGATGCGCCATCGAGCGGATGAGCGTGAACTTGTCGGCGATCTTCGCGTGGAGCGGGAGCAGCTCCGTGATTTGCGTGCCGGGGACGTTCGTGGGAATGACCTTGAACGGGCCGCGATACTCGCTGCCGATTTCGGGCTTCGGGTCGTAGGTGTCCACGTGGGAGAGGCCGCCGATGAGCCAGACCATGATGACGGCGGTCTTCTCTTTCTGCGGCTTGCCCGCGTTCTCCGCGCGCAAGCGCAGCAGGCCCGGCAGACTGAGCGTGCCGAAACCGGCAAGCCCGACGTTCATGAACCCGCGCCGGCTCATGGGCCCGGTGCAGCGTGCGATGGGAGAATTGTTGGACGGGGTCATGGTTTTACAATGCTGAACGCTTGGTAAAGAGACGGCGGACTAGCCGGTTAATTCGCTAATGGGGCTGCCGCCGCTGACGATGTGCGTGGGCCGCCCGCTGAAGTCCTTGATGGTGGCGTGCTGCCAGTCGAGGCCGAGGCAATGGTAAATGGTCGCGAGAAAATCCGCCGGGTAACAGGGCCGCTCGACCACTTGCTCGCCGCGCTTGTCGGTCGCGCCAATCACGCCGCCCATCTTGAAGCCGCCGCCGGCCCAGAGGTTCGTGAACGCCTGCGGCCAATGGTCGCGACCCGGTTGCAACGTGCCGGCCGGCCCGCTGCCATCGCCGCCCCCGGTGCTGCGGTCGTAGCTGATTTTCGGCGTCCGGCCAAACTCCCCGGTCACGACGACGAGCACGCGCTGGTCGAGGCCGCGCGCGTAAATGTCCTCGATGAGCGCGGAGACGGCTTGGTCGTAGTTCGCCATGCGGAAGCGCAGCACGTCGAAGATGTGATGGTCCACCGCGTGGTCATCCCACACGTGGGTGCGACCGCAGAGCGGCCCGCTCAACTGGCTCGTGACAATCTCCACGCCCGCCTCCACGAGCCGGCGCGCGAGCAACAACTGCTGACCCCAACGGTTCCGCCCGTAGCGGTCGCGCGTGCGGGAATCCTCCTTGCTCAAGTCAAACGCGTCGCGCGTGCGCGGGTTGGTGAGCAGCGTCAAGGCTTGCGACTCGAACTGGTCGAGCGCGCCCAGTTCACCTTCTTTGTCAAAGGCGCGCTCCAGCGTGTCGAGGCTCTGGCGCAGCGTCGCGCGGTCGTTCAAGCGCCGCGCCTCGGCCGGGTTGCCCAGCCCGAGGTTCGGGACCTCGAAGCGCGGCTGGTTCGGGTCGTCCTGCACGGCGAACGTCGAGTGCGCATCGCCGAGATACGCCGGACCGTTGTATTCGAGCGGCGGGTTCACGCCGATGTAGTTGGGCAGCGGGTTCGTCCGCCGCCCTTCCTTCGCCCGCAAGTAGTGGGCGATGGACATCCAATCGGGCAGGCGCGGCTTGGGTTTGTCGCGCGTGTCGAGGTCGCCGGAGAGGAGCTGCATCGAGCCGGCGGGATGGCCGCCCGCCGTCTGCTTCATGCCACGGATGAGGGTGAACTTGTCGGCCATCTTTGCCTGCATCGGCAACAGCTCCGTGAGCCGCGTGCCCGACACATTCGTGGCGATGGTGTTGAACGGGCCGCGATACTCGCTGCCGCTGTCGGGCTTGGGGTCGTAAGTGTCGAGATGCGTTAGGCCGCCTGGCAGCCAGACCATGATGACGGCGGTCTTGGGCCGGTGGGGTTGGATGGCCGCGTCTGCCCGCAACCGGAACAGCCCCGGCAAACTCAGGCTGGCAAATCCCGCGAGGCCCACGCGCATGAACTCCCGCCGGGCAAACGGCCCGAGACAACGCGCGACGGCGGGCGATGCGTTGGGAGTGGACATGGCGCGAGTGCGGCTACTTCTTGTCCGCGGGCAGCACGCGGATGCGGATGGGTTCGGAGACGACGATGTCGGCGATGTCCTTCGGCGCGGCGGCGTCTGTCGCGGCTTTCATGCGCTTGGCGGCGTCGGCTTTCGCGGCCTCGGCGGATTTCAATTTGTCCGTGGCGGCCTTCGCGGTGGCCTCGACAGCGCCGCGCTTCTCGGCGGGCGCGGCGGTGACTTCAGCGGCAAGTTTCTTGGCCTCTTCCGCGAGCACGGCGGCTTCCGCGTCAGCCTTCTTCTGCGCGGCCTCGGCGAGGACGGCCGCCGCCGGGTTGTGCCGATACTTCGCCACGTAGCCGCTGTAGAGCGCGATGGTGTGCTCGCCGGGCGCGGGCTTGAGCGTCGCGAGGTCGAGGACAAGCTCGGCGGACGCGGCCTTGAGCGCGACCTCCGGAGTCTTCGCCGCCGTGAAGCCCGCGCCGTCGGCCCGGAGCTTGAGTGTCGTGCCGGAGAACTCGCCGCGCCACGTGAGCGCGAGCGGAATGGTGAGCTTCTCGCCGAGCTTCACTTCCCAAGTCTTGTTCTCGCGCGGCGCGATGGTGATAGGCGCGCCCTCGGCGTCAGTGACGGAGATGGGCACGTCTGCGAGCAGGCGCGGCTTGGGAATCTCCGCCGTGGCTTCGCGCACCGGCCACGTCATCGAGGCGAGCTGCACGGGCCGCGTGACGGTCGCACCGTTGATTTGTGCGCGGCCAACAATCTTCGCGACGCCCGCGGAACGCGGCGCTTTATCCGACGCGGTGATGAGCAGCTTGCCTTGCGATTGGCCCGCCGGAATCTTCAGCGCCGCCGCCGTCACGCCGGTCGGTAATTCTTCCATGCCCAGCTCGATGTCGCCCGCGAATCCGTCGCGCCGGATGACGACGACGTCGAACGCCATCGTGCCGCCGGGGCGCAGCGCGATGGGTTTGGACTGCGCGTTGCGGTCGCCGTTGCGCAGCTCGAAATGGATGGCCCACGTCGCGAGCGCGAAGTCCGGCGCGGCCTGCCGGATGACGAGCCGGTAGATGTTCGCCGCGTCGTTGCGCGTGCCGCCGAAGAGGTCGCGGAGCTGGAGGCGATAGAGGCCGTCCTCCTTGATTTCAAGTTTGCCCAGCACGTCGGCGGAACCGGCGTCGTAGGGCGGGCCGTCGTAGGAGTAGCCGTTGCTCGACGGCTTCATCGGCGGCGGGATGTCGTTCAGCTCGGCGAAGTCGCTGAGTTTTTCCTTGTCACCATCTTTCTCGACGCGCTGCACGAGCACGAACGGGTCGGTCGGCAAGCCCAGCCGCTCGGACGCGACCTCAATCCACCACCCCTCGCCCTTCTTCGCGGTGAACTCGAACGTGTCCACGTCCGCCGCCGGGAAGAAGCCGCCGCTGATGTCGCAGGGTAACGTGATTTTCTGCGCCTGCGCGTGGGCGTTGTTGGGCTCGACTTCGGTCGAGCGCGGGATGCCGAAGTCCGCCGCCGGATTCCATGAGAAGGAACTCACCGAGCGCGTCCGGGCCTGGCGCGGGAAGGGTGCGCCCGCCGCCACGTCCTGCAACGCCAGCCGGTAGAAATGCTCCGGCCCGCCCTTGAAGGTGAGGCTGTGAACCTTGATGAAATACTTGCCGTCGGCCGGCGGCGTGAAGTCCAGCAGGCCGCTCGTGCGATTGACGACCAGGTCGCGGCCCTCGCCGTCGGCGACGATGAGCACGGGGGTGAGCTTGGAATCAATTCCCGCCGTCGCGCACTCGACGACAACGCGCTGCCCCTTCGTGCCGGTGAAGGAATAAAAGTCCACGGCCCGCGCGGACATGACGGCGTTGCAGACGGAGTTGGATTTTAACGCGAGCGCCGTTTCCAGCGAGGTGTTCGGCGTGGTGCGCGTGATTTCCGCGAGCTTGCTCACCGTGAACGCCCGCGCCGCCGAGACGCCGAGACGCGACACGACGCGTGCGTCATGCACACCGACCGGCGCATCCGCCGCGACGGTGACGATGAACTTGTTCGCTTCGATTCTGCCGTCAGCGGCGAGCTTGGGCTTGGCCATGAGCTGCGGTGTGGAGAAGACGAGGTCGGTCGCCTCCTCCAAGCTTTCGCCCGTGATGGCGACCTCGACGGTGGTGCCAACCTGCGCGCCCATCGGCAGGGTGGTGAGCAAGCGCGGTGTGGGAAGGATGACGGATTGGGCGAGGGCGGAAGTGGCCAGCGCGGCGGCGGCGGCGAAGAGTTGGATAAGGGGCTTCATGCGAAAAGGGATGGAATGAACGAGCGGCGGGGCGAAGGCGAGAATCGCATTGGAGCGCGGATGCCCACGTTCGCAGTAGTGTGCTCCGGACGTGGGCGTCCGGGCTCCAAGCGAACGGCCCCAGCGGGGCCGAACATGAGTAGCCGCGGGTGAAGTTCGCGCAGCGAACGCAACCCACGGAAGGGAGCAGAAGGAGCGAGCAACCGCGTAGCGGTTGAACCGTCGGGCGAACGCCATCCAGTTCCACCGCTACGCGGTGGCGTCGCGTTTGCGGGCGACCGTGGGTTCCGCTCGCAAAGCCTCGCTTCACCCACGGCTACTCGTGTTTGGCTGCTATGCAGCCAGTCGCCGGGCGAGCGCCAAGACTTCGTCTGCTGAGTTTCGAGCGACGGCCGCATCTCAGTGGTTGTAGAGAAATTCCTTCGTGTTGATGAGCGCCCAGAGGAGGTCCTCGTAGGCGATGCGGCGGGATTGCTCGGGCTGGAGCGGCTTGCCAGCGGCGTCTCCGCGCGGGCGAGCGAGATACTCCTCAGCCACGGCTTGCTCGTGCGACTGCGGCTCGCGCGCGAAGGCGGCGAGATACAACTCACGAATCTTCGCTGCCTCGGGCTTGTCGCCCTTTGCCAGCCGCTCGGCGCGACCGCCGCTGGTGGCGAGCTTGGCCTTCACATCGGCGGCATTCATCAGGTGCAGGCTTTGCGCGAGGCTCGCGGAGGACGCGCGTTCGCATTCGCACACGCTCGCGCCCTCGGGACGACCGAAGACTTTCAGGAAGGCGGAGCCGCGGTTGTAGCTGTTGTCCGGCAGCGCGATGGCGCGCGTGCCCACCGGCAGGTCGGCGAACTCCGTGCGCGCGCCGGTGAACTGGTCAATCGAGTCGAGCAACACCTCGGCCTGCATCCGGCGCGGGTAGAAGTGCGAGAAGTTCTGCCGGTCCACGCCGTTGTGCTGGTTCGGCGTGGCGCTGAGTTGATACGTGGAGGACTGCGTGATGACGCGCACGACGGCCTTGAGGTCGAATCCGTTGTCCACGAAATGCTTCGCCAGCGCGTCGAGCAGCTCGGGGTTCGACGGCGGGTTCGTGTCGCGGATGTCGTCCTCCGGCTCGATGAGGCCGCGCTTGAAGAAGTGCTTCCAGTAGCGGTTCACGAGCGCCTTCGCGAAGAACGGGTTCGCCTTGTTGCCCATCCAATCGGCGAGGCGCAGGCGCGGGTCTTCGTCGGGCGGGATGTCGAGCGTGGGGTCGCCAAGGCCGGCGGGCTTCACGGGGAGTTTGGTTTTCTTGTTCTCCGTCTGCGCCATGCCGCGCTTGTGGAAGATGACGTCCTCGCCCGCCGTGGCCGTGGGTTTGCGGCCAATCTGGCTGAAGAACGCGCTCATGCTGTAGTAGTCGTGCTGGCTCCAGCGCTCGAAGGGATGGTGATGGCATTGCGCGCACTGCATCCGCACGCCGAGGAAAAGCTGCGCCACGTCCTCGAGCTGCTCGGTCGGCTGCTTCACGCGCTTATACCAGGCGACGGGCGGATTGCCCTCGATGGTGCCGGTGGCGGCGAGCAGTTCGCGCACGAGGCGGTCGTAAGGCTTGTTTGCCAGCAGGCTGTCGCGCACCCACGAGTGGAAGGCGAAGTTCGCCGTGATGTCGCTGGCGGCGTCGCGCTTGTTCTTGAGCAGCGCCGTCCACTTGTTCGCGAAGTAGTCTGCGTAGTCCGGGCTGGTGAGCAGCGCGTCCACGAGCTGGTCGCGCTTCGTCGGCTCAGTGCTGGAAAGAAATGCCTCCGCCTCCGCGACGGTCGGCAAGCGGCCCGCGATGTCGAGCGAGACGCGGCGAATGAACGTGGCGTCGTCGGCCACCGGCGAGGGCGGGATGCCAATGAGCTTGAGGTTCGCGAACACGAGCTGGTCGATGAAGTTCTTGCTCGGCGGCAGGCTCTTCACCGGCGCGCCGAGCGGGACGGAGACATTGCACACGGCAGCGAGGCCTTGATACCGCACCATCACCGCCACGTTGCCGGGGATGTCGAGAATCTTGACGCGCCCGGCCTCGGACGCCTCAGCCATCGCGCGGTCGTTGGCCTCGTAGAGCGCGAGCTGCGTGACATCGCGCGTGCGGCCATCGGCGTAGCGGGCGGTGACTTTGAGCTGCTGCTCGGACTTGGTCTTGAGCGTCTTGCGCGGCGGCTGCACGTCGAGCGAGACGAGCTTGGGCGCGGTGGCGAGGTCGTTGGGTGTGCCCTGCTGGAGCCAAGCGCGCAGCAGCCGATAGCCTTCCGACGCCGGGTCCAGCCGCATCCCGCCACCATGTGGCACACGACCGGACGCCTTCATCAGCAACAAGCTCTGTTCGGGCGACGCCGCGAACACGCGACGACCCCGCGCCTCCTTGACCAAGTGCTCGTAATCTTCCTGCGGCTCGAACCCGAGCAGCGAGAGCTGAAACCCATTCTGCCCCTGCCCCGCCTTCGCGTGACACGCGCCCGCGTTGCAGCCGGCTTTCGTCAGGACCGGCACCACGTCGTTGACGAAGCTGACGGTTCGCACTCGCTCCGCCGCAAACCCCGGCAACGTGAGCAAGAGGGCTGCGAACAGGCATGACGAGTTGCTGCGGCGCTTCTGTGGTGAGGCGAATAATTGTCTCTCAGCTGGCAAAATAGTTAGATTCTGACGCGAGGGCGTGTCTTCAATCTTTTCCCACCTTTCCACCTCGATCTGCGTGGAGGGGTTGGCGATTCAGGGTCTGGCTCCAAGCGCCGCGCGAACAGCGGGCAGCATCAACCGGGTGAGCACGCGATGTCCCTCGGGATTCGGATGGCACTGGTCCGTCGTCCAGCCGCCGATGTCAGTGCCGCCGGCCTCGGCGGCAGTCCAGTGCTTGAAGTGGTCCACAAGCGGCGTGAGTTTCCCGGCGGCGACGCTGCGGCAGGCAGCAACGTATTTCTCCAGCCGGACGTTCGGATGCTCGCCGACGCCATTGAGCTTTGCGGTCCTGCCCCAGCGCGGCTCCGTCATCAGCACGGGCGTGACACCGGCGGCGCGCAAATCGTCCACGAGCCGCGCGAGGTTGGCGCGATACTCGTCCACAGTGAGGCGGGATGCGTCCTTGCCCTGGTCCACGTAGCTGTCGTTCGTGCCATACATGATGGTGACGAGGCCCGGCTTCTGCGCGAGGACATCCTTCACCAACCGGCGCAACGCCTGGTCCGTCCGCTCGCCGCCGATGCCGACGTTGAGCACCGTCACGTCCACACCTTCCGCGCGCAGCGCCGCCTCCAGTCGCGCGGCGAAGGTTTCCTCCGGCTTCACCCCGGGTCGGACGCCCTTCGTGATGGAGTCGCCGAGCGTGACGATGCGGAGCGGCGGAGTTTTCTGCTCGGAAAAGTTCGCCAGCCGGTTCGGCTTTGCCCACAGCACGCGCGCCACGAACGTCGCGCCCTGGGCCCCGCGCTGCTTCGAGTCCTTCATGAACATGCCCTCCGAGACGGTGACCCAAGATTCTGTGGCACTGATGGCGCTCGCACCGAAGTTTCCGAGTTCCGCGCCGCGCTCCGGCACGATGACCCGCTCGGTGCGGCGCAGGACGCGCAGCGTGTCCGGGTCCACCTGCGCCATGAAGAGCGGCGCGCGATGACGGATGATGTGGTCGTTGTTCGCGCCGCGCCGGGTGTAAACGAGGAACAGCCCGTCACTGTGTGCGAGCCAGTGCTGCTGCGTGTTGTAGCTGCCAAGGTCCGCTCCGTCGTCGAAGAGCCACGGCTGCGGCTCACCGAACTCCATGCCATCCGTGCTCACGGCCACGTGGCCGCGCAGGTCATTGCGCAGCGTGAGGAAGTAACGGCCGCCAAACGCCACGAGCGACGGCTCGTAGAGTCCGCGCGCCACCTTGAGGCTCAACACCGTGCCGTGCCGGGCGTAAGTAAGCTTTACGCCATCGAAGCGGCATTCCGCCACGGTCGCGCTGAACGGCTCGCGCGAGTTCCGCCCGATGTAGAGCGGCACCAGCAACGCACCGTCAGGCCGGACGACCCACTGCGCGCCGGCGTTGCGCGCGAAGTTGAACTGCGCGTCTGCCGGCAGCTCGAGGATTTGCCACGGCGTCCACGTGCCCGTCGCCGGGTCGTGGATGGCATAGACCGTCTGGTGCGCGCGCGTCACGTCGTCGAGCTGCTTGCCTTGCGGGCTGTAGCGCACCTGGCAGCCGATGGCGAGCAGCCGGCCCGTCGGCGCGTGCCAACCCGGCGTGACACCGGCAACGCTGATCGTCACGCCGTCGGGCAGCTGCTTCCAATCAAGCGGCGGCGGCAACACCGGCCCGGTCCACGCCGCCGTGGGATTCGTGCGCGTCAGCACGTGCAGGCCGGAGTAGTAGTCCGAAACCTTCAAGTGTTTCTGGAGGGTCAGCACCACGGCCGGCTCGCGGGACTTGCCCAAGGCCGGAATCGCCGCCGCGCGCGGATGGAACCAGAGGAACTTGCCATCGTCGTGCTTGATCACCGTCTCAAGCGTCACGGTGAAGTCCACCGGAGCCGGCCCGGCGGCGCGTGCGGCCACCAGCGGAGCCAGAAGCAGCGCAGCGAGGAGGAGCCAAAAATGTTTCATGCGAATGACTGCAAGGGATGGATGCTACTTCGCCGCTGACGCAGGCGGACACGCGATGCGCCGTCCCTCTGCGCTGGCGCGATACATCGTGTCCATCAGCTCCAGCGTGGCGAGTGCGGAGGCGGGTGTGTTGCGGCATTCCTTGCGCTCGCCGCGCGCCACGGCCAGCCAGTCGCGGATCAATTCGCGGCTGCGATAACCGCAATAGCCGGGCGACTTGTCCTGCGGGATGGAAAACACTTCCTCCATCGCGTGGAACTGCGGCTGCGGCCCGTGAATCTCCATGACGCCGCTCGTGCCCGCGCGGTTCGGATCCCAGTTCACCCAGCGCTGGCTGCCGCGCACCGCCCAGCGCCACTCGCTCGCCCAGCGCGGCAGCCAGTAGCCGCCGGTGAACGTCGCCAACCCGCCGCCCGACAGGTCGAAGATCGCCGATCCACCGTCCTCGACATCGAGTTTTGTCTCGCCGAAGACGCCGGTGCGCGCCGTCACGGCCGCCACGGACTGCCCGGTCACGTAGGTGAGCAGGTCGAGATAATGGCAGCCGAGCCAGTTGAAGAAACCGCCGCCGCTCAAGTGCGGGTCGAAGAGAAAGTGCGACGGCCCGCGCCGGTTCGCATCGCTGGTCACGCACGTCATCTCGACGCTGATGAGCTTGCCGAAGCGGCCCTCGGCGATCATCGCCTTAAGCCGCTGCGAGCCTTCATCGTAGCGCCAGACGTAGCCGGTCTGGAACGCGACGCCGGACTGCCGGACTTTCTCGAGCGCCGACCGCGCGGCGGCGGCGTTCAACCCGCACGGCTTCTCAGTGAGGACGTGCTTGCCGGCGGCGGCGAACTGCTCCAACGCGGCAGGCGTGCGGTCGTTGGGCAGGCAGATGACCGCGCCGTCGAAGAGATGCGCGCCATTGGAGAGCAGTTCGGCGACACTGTTGAAGCGCGGCGCAGTGGCGAGCTGTTCCTCCAAACTCGCGAGTGTGCCGGGAAACTCCGGGACGATGGCCGTGATGACGACTTCGTCTGCGAGATGCAGCAGCGACTCGCGCCACGCCGCCCCGTGCGGATGGTCAACGCCGATGCACGCGATGCGGAAAGGCTGGCTCATGTGCGGAGGTTCGAGGTTCGAGGTTTCAGGTTCAAGGTTCAAAACGGCATCGTGGCGGAAGGGAACACGAATTCATCCGGGCGCAAAGGCTGTCGCCCATCTGTGCGGATCTGTGTCCATCTGTGGCTGAAGACTCCGTGTTGAAAACAAAGCGCCCTTGCGCATCACACGGAAGGGCTGGCTTCGGCCTGCGCCGGTTGATCAATTCGTGCTAGGCCTCAAAGGACTTCCCGCAGCCGCAGCTTTGCTTGGCATTGGGATTGGAAATCTTGAACCCGCCACCGGTCAGCTCGTCCTTGAAGTCAATGACGCAGCCGCGCAGCAGGTCGGCGCTGATGGCGTCGATGAGCACGCCCACGCCGTGGAACTCATCCGCCGTGTCGCCGTCGCGCTTCTCATCGAAGACCATGCCGTATTGCATGCCGGAGCAGCCGCCCTTCTCGACATACACGCGAAGGAGCTTGCCGGCGCTGTCCTTCTCGTTCGAGAGCATGGTCCTGACCTGCTCGGCGGCGCTGGGCGTGAGGCTAATGACGGGTTTGGCGATGGTGGTGGTGCTCATCTGAGTCTTGGAGCTAACGTAGTAACGGAGCGGGCGGGTGTCAAACGCGGGAACTGCCCCGGGCCTTCCGTCAGCACTGGCGATCCCGTTTGGCCGGCGGATGACAACTCATTCGTCGGATGAGTCCGGCGAGACTTTGGCCGCGCGCGCCGCCCACGCGCAGAGTTGCCCGGGGTTCTCCAGCACGGCGGCGGGGACTTCGAGATAGGAGGACAAGGACTGCTTGGCGTTCGGCTGGAACTTCCCCATGCCGGCGGCCTCGTAGTCGGGACGCGTCGCGTCGTCCGTTTTGGAATAGAGCCGGCCACGGTGGACAATGCCGAAGAATTTCTCCCGCTGGTAAATCCCATGTCCGCCAAACATCCGGCGGAACTCGATGCTCGGCAGCCCGGCAAGCTGCTCGCGGACAAACTCGTTGAAGCTCGCGTCGGCCATCAGCGCAGCGCCGCGAAGCGCAGGCCGCGCGTGCTGACGCGGAGCGTGGCGATGCCGAAACTTCCCATCACAGCCTCGAAGATCGCCGCGCCGAAAAGGATCACGTCCGCGCGGTTGGGCGGGAGGCCGGGGAGTTCGCGGCGTTCGGCCAACGGCAGTTGCCAGAGATGCTCGACGTGCCAGCCCAGTCGTTCGGCGGTGAAGTGTGTGGCTTCGATGCGCGCGCGGTCGTAATCGGGCAGCTGAAGTTCCAGCCGCGCGAGAATGCTCGTGGTGCCGCCGGTGCCGACGAGTTGGAGCGCCGAGCATTGCCCGGCATCGAAGGATTCGGCCGCTCCTGCCGAGCGATGCCCGGCGCTCCGACCTTGAGTCAAAGCCGCCAGATGCTGCGCGAGCTGGGGCCGGACTTCGCGGTCGAGGAAGCGGCGGAGCTGGGAGCGCGTGGCGGCAAGCTCGGCAGATGTCGGCGGATCGGAGAGGCGGGTGGACTCCAGCAGGCGGACCGTGCCGAGCTTGTAGCTGTCGCGGAAGACGGACCGGCCCGCGTCGCCGAGGATGAACTCCGTGCTGCCGCCGCCCACGTCGAGGATCAGCACGGGCTGGCTGCGCAACGACACATCCGTCAGCACGCCTTGAAACGCCCAGTCCGCCTCCTGCTCGCCGCTGATCACTTCCACGGTCTGGCCGCTGGCGATGCGAACGGCGTCGAGCAACTCCCCCGCGTTCACCGCGTCACGCGCCGCGCTCGTCGCGATGACGCGCACGCTGGTCGCGCCTTGGTCGCGGGCGGTCTGGACGAAGTGCGCAACCGCCTTCGCTGTGTCGGCGATGGCCTCAGGTCGGAGACGGTGATCCTCGTAAAAGCCCCGTCCCAAGCGCGTTTGCTCGCTGCCTTCCCAGACCGGCTCGACAGCGTCAGCGGAAACCTCCGCGACGAGGAGCTTCACGGAGTTCGTGCCGATGTCTATGACGGTGCGGCGCGCGGAATGTCGAATGTCGAATGTCGAATGTCGAACCGGGGAGTCGAAGCGTTCAGGGTCGGACTTCACGATTCGCAATTCGGAATCACTTCTCCTTCGACTCCCGCTTCGCCAGCACGGCCGCCCCAGTGATCCCCGCGTCGTCGCCGAGCTTGCTCGCGATGATCTCGATGCCCTTCGCAGTGCCGGGGAGCACGTAATCATTCGCCGTCTCGAGGATGATCGCCATCATGTCGTCCGCGAGTTGGTCCATCACGCCGCCGCCCAGGACGATGACTTCCGGGTTGATCAGGTTGATGACGTTCGCGACGGCGATGCCGGTGTATTCGGCGGCCTCCTCGACGATCTGCTCGATGAACTTGTCGCCGCGACGCAGCGCCTTGCGGATGTCGCCGCTCCTCATGTCCGTCAGCTCCGGCCCGAGCATGTCGGTGAGCACGGTCTTCTGGCCGTCCTTCACGGCGGTCTGGATGCGGCGGAAAAGCGCAGTGCGGCTGGCCAGCGCCTCGAAGCAGCCCTTGTTGCCGCAGCCGCACTTGGGGCCGTTCACTTCGAGCACCATGTGGCCGATCTCCCCGGCGGTGCGGTTGAAGCCCGACCAAGGCTTGCCATCCAGCACGATGCCGCCGCCGATGCCCGTGCCGAGGAAGATGCCCACCATCGAGCGAGGCTTGGGGTCCAGCTCCGTCTCATACACGCCGAGCGCGCAGACGTTGCAGTCGTTCTCGGCGAAGACCGGCAGATCAAGCTGCTTCTCCAGCGCCTTCTTGAGCGGCACGTCCTCCCATTTGAGGTTCGGCGCGAAAATCATCCGGCCCTCCTCCGGGTCAATCGCCCCCGGCGCGCCGATGCCCATGGCCTTGACGTTGTCCATGTGCAGGTCGCACTCGTCCACGACCGCCTGCACACAACGGGCCACGCGCTCCAGCACACCCTCGGGGCCGCGCTCGGCCTTGGTGCTCATCTTCACCTTGCCGAGGCACTTGAGGTGCGGCGTGAAGACGCCGGCGAGTATCTTCGTGCCGCCGAGGTCCACGCCGACGAAGTGTTCGCGTTTGCCAGATGCTTCGGCCATGTGCGTTTTTGGGTTAGTTGAACGTGTTGTGCCTGCGGCCCGCGTCCGATGCAAGCCCGGGGGGGGGGACCGCAACAATTTAACCAGTCGCCGTCCGAGCGGCCAGCCCGGAATTGTTAAATCGCAACCACATTTGCTGCGACGCGGGCGGGCTGACAGAAAGAAGAGGGCAGAAAGATGGGAGCTGGGTCCTGCACTCTTCTTTGAGTCGGCCGACGGGGCATCTTGCGCGCGGCGCGGGGTGCTTGTGTCGGCGGCGGGGTCGGGGTTGAATGGCTTGTGAAGCAAAATCTCGTCGAACTGCCGGGCTTGAGTGTGACGCTGGATCGTCTGGTGTATGCCCCGGAGCTGCCCGCGCCGCCGGACCGGCCGCACTCGTTCGTTTACTTCATCAGCATCCACAACGGCTCGGATCGCACTGTCACGATCCAGCGCCGCAAGTGGGTGGTGACGAATTCCCGCAACGAGGTCATCGCCATCGAGGGCGACGGCGTCGTGGGGGAGTTCCCCGTGCTCAAGCCCGGGGAGAAGTTCAGCTACAACAGCCGTCACATCCTCGACACGCCGCGCGCGATCGCGGAGGGCAGCTATCAGGGGGTGGATGAAGAGGGCGTGCGCGTGGTGGTGCGCATCCCGACGTTTGAGATGGTGGTGCCGGAGGGCGGGGGCAAGACGATGAGGGCGTGAAGCGTGTTGAGAGTTGAGTGGCGCGTTTCGCATTGCTGCTCGTGTCGCTCGTTCCTACCGTCACTGCGTGTCCGTTCAGTTCACCATCCTCGGCAGCGGGTCCGGCGGCAATTGCGCGTATCTGGAGACGCCGGAGGTTCGCCTGCTGATTGATGCGGGCTTCAGCGGGCTGCAAATCCGCAAGCGTCTCGCGGGCATCAGCCGAACGCCTGAGCGGCTGACGGGCATCCTGCTCACGCACGAGCACCAGGACCACACACAGGGCCTGACCGCGCTGGCGGCGAAGCTGCGCATCCCGGTGTATTGCAACCGGCTCACGCAAGAGGCGACGGAGCGGCAGTTGAAGACGCGGTTCGAGGGCAGGCACTTCGTCACTGGCGCGAGCTTCGATCTGGGCGACGTGACGATTGATACGTTCAGTGTGCCGCATGACGCACAGGACCCGGTGGGCTTCCTCCTCCGCACCACGGCGGGCAACATCGGCTTCCTCACGGACCTCGGCCATGCGACGAAGCTGGTGCTTGAGCGCGTCCTTCCGGCACACCTGCTCGTGCTGGAGGCGAACCACGATCTCAAGCTGTTGCAGGACGACACTAAGCGGCCGTGGAGCACGAAGCAACGCATCCTCAGCCGCCAGGGACATCTCTCCAACGACGCGGCTGCGGATGTGGCGGAGCAGATCGCGTCGGCGTCGCTCGCGCGGATTTACCTTGGGCACCTGAGCCGCGACTGCAACCGCCCCGAGCTGGCGATGGCGGCGGTGGCGGGGCGCTTGCGCAGCACGGGGGCGACGCACATCGCGGTGGAGTCCACGTCGCAGGACGCGCCGAACCCGACCGTTGTCCTGTAGTCTGGCGGGCGGGCTGGAACTGGGTGTGCGGAGTGCGCTTCGCGAGCGGGCGCAGTCAATTTGCTGGCGGCAGCCCCGGCGTTCGTGCCAGTGATTTCCCGCACAGACGAACATTTGACACTGCCGAAACATCATGGACGTGGACCCCAACCAGCCGTTCCCGATGCCCGAGGAGACGCCGACTTTCCGCATGCTGCGGACCGCCGTGCAAAGCGGCTTGTCCCCGGAGCAGGCGATCCAGTTGGAACGCGCCGAGGCAGACACTTCCGGTCATCAGGCCGCCATCCTCGTCGTGGACGACGACGACCCGATGCGCATGGTGCTCGTGCTTACGCTCCGCGCGCTGGGCTATGTGAATCTCGCCGAGGCCGCTGACGGCGAGGCCGCGCTGGCGCTGCTGCGCGAGCGCGAGTTCGACCTGCTCGTCTCGGACATCCAGATGCCGGGTATGGACGGCTTCGCCCTGCTGGAGGCGATCAAGAGCGACCCGTTCCTGCGCCACCTGCCCGTCATCGTCGCCTCCGGGATGAATGAGCTGGAGTCTGTCGCGCGCTGCATAGAATTGGGCGCGGAAGACTTCCTGCCCAAGCCCGTTAACTCCAAGATCCTTCGCGCGCGCATCACCGCCTCGCTCGAACGCAAGCGCCTGCGCGACCTCGAACGCCTTCGCCTCATCGAGCTGCAACAGGAGAAGCAGCTCCTCCAGATCGAGAAGGAAAAGTCCGAGCGCCTCCTGCTCAACATCCTCCCGCACGCCATCGCCGAGCGGCTCAAGCACGGCGAGCGCAACATCGCCGACAGCTTCGCGGAGGTCACCGTCCTCTTCGCGGACATCGTGAACTTCACCGCGCTGGCCAACGAGACGGACTCCGAGGCGCTCGTCTCGCTGCTGAACGACCTTTTCTCCCGCTTCGACCATCTCACCGAGCAGCACGGGTTGGAGAAGATCAAGACCATCGGCGACAGCTACCTCGTCGTCGGAGGCCTGCCAGTGCCAACTCCCGATCACGCCGAGGTCGTGGCGGCGATGGCGTTGGAGATGGTGGCCGCCACCGCAGACCTGAACCGCCAGCGCGGCACCAGCCTCTCCCTGCGCATCGGCTTGAACACCGGCCCCGTCGTGGCCGGAGTCATCGGGCGCAAGAAATTCACCTACGACCTCTGGGGCGCGACGGTCAACCTCGCCAGCCGGATGCAATCCTCAGGCCTGCCCAACCACGTCCACCTCTCCGAGGGCACCCGCCGCCGCCTCCGCGACAAGTTCCACGTCACAGAGCGCGGCACCGTCAAGTGCAAGGGCCTCGGCGAAGTGCGCTCGTATCTGCTGGAGGGGAAGAAGGACTGAAGACGGGCGGCGGAGATGACGAGGAGTCGTCGAGGTCGGAGGAGGCTAAACTTCACTTCAACCGTTTCCACTCACCTCTGGCGGCGGTCTGTGGCCGCCGGAATGCGCCACCTCCAACACAGGCTCCGCCACCAGTCCGCTAAGCACGCCGCAGGGCTGAAAGCCCGTCATGTGAAAGCCTGGGGTGAAGCCCCAGGTTCTGTTGCGCAAATAACCTGGTCCGCCCTGAAGGGGCGGGACAATCGCACGGCATCGAACAGGGTTCCGGCCTTTCAGGCCTCGGGTTGATTCGGTCGACACCCTGACCCGGGCCTTCAGCCGGGGCTGTCACACCACGGGCTTACAGCCCGAAGGCCCACGTTCCTCATTGCACGTGATGCCCTGGCGAGAATGCCTTGCTCCGAAAAAAGGGAGCCGCCAGTTCCTAACTCAACAGCCAGGCGAACGGTTCGAGCCACCAGATGCACCCAAAAGCCGCCCATCTATCACCTGACATTTCCCTATACCACCAGACGCGGAGTCCAAGCCAGCCGGGGGTTACCAATACAAACTCAGCCGCCAACACGTGCGTCAGCCAGCCTTTGCCGCGCCCGGGGCCGGGTGCGATGTAGTCCAGAGCGATACGAGAGGAAAAGCACTCACAAGCCAGATCCCCGTCATTGCGTCGATACCTGACATGCACGAGCCGAAGCCCATGTGCTTTGACTCCTCATACACTGGCACTATACCCGAGCAGGCCAACGACAGCAGTCCCATGAGAATCCAACAGCAGAATTCTCTGGTCCCTTCCACAAAGCCCGGCTTGGCCAAGGATGGCCAAGGAGTTCATCTGGCTTAAGCGCCTTCACGCCACCACCTGCCGCACCACGTTTCCATACACGTCCGTCAGGCGGAAATCGCGGCCGTTGTGGCGGAAGGTCAGCTTCTCGTGGTCGAAGCCCAGCAGGTGCAGCATCGTCGCGTGCAGGTCGTGGATGTGGACGCGGTCCTCGACGGCCGAGCCACCCAACTCGTCCGTCTGGCCGTGCGCGATGCCGCCCTTCACGCCGCCGCCCGCGAAGACCACGCTCATCGCCTTTGCGTTGTGGTTGCGGCCGGGGTTGCCCATCGCGTTGCCGTCGGCTGCGGGCGTGCGGCCAAACTCGCCGCCCCAGACCACGAGCGTTTCGTCGAGCATCCCGCGTTGCTGCAGGTCGGTGAGCAGCGCGGCGAAGGGCTTGTCAATGGCTCCCGCCGTGTTGCGCATCGCGGTGACCATGTTGTTGTGATGGTCCCACCCGCCGTGCCACGCCTGCACGAAGCGCACGCCCTTTTGCAGCAGCCGCCGGGCGATGAGCATCTGCCGGCCCTGCTGTGTGTTCGTGCCGTAGAGGTCGTGCATGGCCTGCGGTTCCTTCGTCAGGTCGAAGGCGTCCACCGCCTCCATCTGCATCTGGAACGCGAGTTCATACGCCTGCAAGCGCGCCTCGAGCTGCCCGTCCTTCCGCATTTTCTGCGCGTGGACTTCGTTGAGTTGGTGGAGCAAGTCGAGCTGCCGACGCTGCTCGGGCAGCGAGACGAACTTGTTGCGGATGTTCTCAATCAACTCCTCCGGGCGGTTGCGCGTGGAGTTCACCGCCGTGCCCTGAAATGCGCCGGGTAGAAACGCCGAGCGGAGATTCTGCGCGTCCACGTTGCCGGGCGAGAGCGCGACGAAGCCGGGCAAACTCTGGTTCTCGCTGCCGAGACCGTAGAGCGTCCACGCGCCGACGCTCGGCCGCGAGAAACGCAGCGAGCCGGTGTTCATGAAGATCGTCGCCTGGTCGTGCGCCGGGATGTCGGTGTAGGTGGAGCGGATCACGGCGAGCTTGTCAGCGTGCTGGCTCAACGCGGGCCAGACCTCGCTGATGGCCAGCCCGGACTTGCCCTGTTTCGGAAACTGAAACGGCGAGCCAAAGCCTGTCCCGCCGTTGGGCAGCGACTTGCCATCGAACTTCGCCAACTCCGGCTTCGGGTCCCAAGTGTCAAGGTGCGACGGCGCGCCCTGCGCGAAGATGTGCAGCACGCGCTTGGCCTTGGCCGGAAAGTGCGGCTTCTTCGGCGCGAGCGGAGAATTGGCGTTTACCTCGGCGGCTTGGCCGGGCAAGGCAGGCAACGCGCCAAACGCGGTCAGCGCGGCGAGGCTCATTGCGCCGAAGCCCAGCCCCGACTGCGCGAGGAACTCGCGGCGAGTCCGGAACAGGTCGGCGGGCGTGGGCGGAGTGCAGAGGCCAGTCGAGAAGGTATTCATGGCGCGACGAGTTTGGGTTTGCTGCCCCCAAGGTGCCACAAACCGCGCCGCTGACAAATCCGCATTTCACCGCAGGAGGCAGGAACCACTGACCGGCACTAATGGGAATGGAATCCCAACTCGGATTAGTGCGGGTCAGTGCAGGTTAGTGGTTCAACTCCGCGCGCTCGTGGTTTCGGATTGAACAACCCACCGCCGCCAGCCATAAACCCACCTCAATGAACATCGGCCCTTTCCGCTTCGGCTGCGCCATGCTCCTGCTCGCGTGCGCACTGTCCGCCCGCGCCGCTGACTTGCTCCCGCCTGGTCAGCGCCCGAAGTCGCCCGGAGTCCACGCGCTCGTGGGCGCTCGCGTCGTCACCAGCCCAAGCAACTCGCTCGACAACGCCACGGTCGTCATCCGCGATGGTCTCATCGAATCCATCGGACGTGATTTGAGGCCGCCGGCGGACGCGCGCATATGGAACGCCAGCAACACCGTCATCTACGCTGGCTTCATTGACGCCTACCTCAGCATCTCCGGCACGAACGCGCCCGTCTCGACCACACACTTCGACCCGGTGGACGGACTCACGAGCGGCATCAACTTCCTCGGCGTGGACAGCCAAGAGAAGGCGCGACTCCAGCCCGGTGCGGGCTACGAGGTCGCCAGCGTGACGCCGCACGCGCGCGTGGCGACCGGCTACACACCTGCCGGCAAGACACTCGAAGGCTTGCGCGAACTCGGCTTCACTTCCGGCAACGTCGTGCCGGCCAAAGGAATTCTCCGTGGCTCCAGCACGTTCGTGAACTTGAGCGACGCCCCGCCAAACGAGACGATTCTCCGCGCGGACACACATCAGCACATCGCGTTCGAGTCGCAGGAGGTTTATCCGCGCTCGCTCATGGGCACGATTGCGGTGGTGCGCCAGACCTTCGCCGACGCGCGTCACTACGTCCTGGACCAAACCGACTACCGCGCCAAGCCCACCGCCCGCAAGCGCCCCGATCTCAACCCCGCGCTCGACGCGCTCGCGCCCGTCATCAACAAGCAGACTACCGTCGTCTTCGAGCCGGGCAGCGTGCTGATGTGCGACCGCGCGGCGCTGCTGGCGCGGGAAATCGGACTGAACTTCGCCGTGGTCGCCAGCGGCCACGAATGGCGTCGCCCCGACTTGATGAAGGCGGTCAACTCGCCATTCATCGTGCCGCTGAATCTCCCTTCTGCGCCGAAGTTGCCCGACGAGGATGATTGGCTAGATGTCTCGCTCGACCAACTTCGCCATTGGGACTGGGCGGCGGAGAACGTGGCCTTGCTCCGTGCTCAGGGCCTCGAAGTCGCGCTCACCACGCACGCGCTCGCGGACCGGAAAGTCTTCCGCAAGAACTTGCGCCTCGCGATGGACCGTGGCTTGTCCGAGGCCGATGCGCTCGCGGCGCTGACGACCATTCCCGCGAAGCTCTGCGGCATCGCGGAACGGCTTGGGACGATTCAAAAGGGGAAGATTGCGAACCTCACCGTGGTCGAGGGAGCGGGCTACTTCGACGCCGACGCGAAGGTCAAGCAGGTGTGGATTGACGGCCAGGTCTTCGAGACGCAGCCGCCGAAGCCGCTCATGGCGAAGGCTGCTCCGCCAAAACCAGCGGAACCCAAAGCAGAAGCCAAAGAGGCCAAGAAAGTTGAAGCTGACAAAAAGAAGACCGACCTCGTCGCGCTTCAGAAGCAGCGGATTGCCCAGCCGCCACACGCCTCGCGTGGTTCGCTCGCCTCGCCCAAGACTGTCATCGTGCTCAACGCCACTGTCTGGACGTGCGGCCCCGCGGGCCGACTCGAAGGCGTGGACGTGCGCTTCACGAATGGCAAGGTCGAGTCCATCGCGAAGCATCCTTCGCTCGACCAGGAACGGCTCATGCGGCTCAAGGTTAGTTCAGATGCGGTGGTCATTGACGCCACCGGCAAGCACATCACTCCCGGCCTCATTGATTGCCACAGCCACACGGCAATCCTCGGCGGCGTCAATGAAGGCACACTACCCTCCACCGCGATGGTCCGCATTGCCGACGTGGTGAATTCTGAGACAGAGAACCTGTATCAGCAGCTCGCCGGCGGCCTGACAATGGCGAACCTCCTGCACGGCTCGGCGAACCCCATCGGTGGGCAGAACAGCGTCATCAAGCTGCGCTTCGGTGCGGGACCGGAGGCGCTGAAGTTCAACAACGCACCTGCTGGCATCAAGTTCGCGCTCGGCGAAAACGTGAAGCAGTCGAACTGGACCGAGCGCCAGTCGCGCTTTCCGCAGACGCGCATGGGCGTGCCGACGTTTTACGTGAACCGCTTCACGGCCGCGCGGCAGTATCTTGACGAGTGGGCGGAGTATTCGCGCAGAGGCGGCGTGCCGCCGCGCACGAACCTGGAGCTGGATGCCTTGGGCGAGATTCTCAACGGCACGAGGCTCATCCACTGCCACAGCTATCGCGGCGACGAGATCCTCGCGTTCCTCCGCGTGTGCGAGCAGTTCAACGTGCGCGTGGCGACGCTCCAGCACGTGCTCGAAGGCTACAAGGTCGCCGACGAAATCGCGCGGCACGGCGCGGGCGGCTCGTGCTTCACGGACTGGTGGGCCTACAAGTTCGAGGTGTGGGACGCCATCCCCTACGCCGGCAGCCTGATGCACGCGCGGGGGGTGAACGTGTCCTTCAACTCCGACTCCTCCGAACTGGCGCGGCGCATGTATCTCGAAGCCGCGAAGGCGGTGAAATACGGCGGCACGTCGGAGACCGAGGCGCTGAAGTTCGTGACGCTGAACCCGGCCAAGCAGCTCGGCGTGGACAAGTGGGTCGGCTCGCTGGAGCCGGGCAAGGACGCGGACTTCGCCCTCTGGTCGCACTCGCCGCTGGCCTACAACACCGTGTGCGAGCAGACGTGGATCGAGGGCCGCAAATACTTCGACCGCGAAGCTGCGGCAAAGCGCGCTGAGACCTTGGCAAAGGAACGCGCCGACTTGATTGCGAAGGCAAAGAAAGTTGCATCGCTCTCCGGTGGCAGTGGCGGCGAAGCCAGCGCGGCGGCGCAAACCCTTTTCTTCCAGCGCGCGCTGGAGAAGCTGCATGAGTTGGGCATCGCCGAGTGCTTGGAGTGCAAGCTGAACCGGAAGTCGGAATGAGCGACGAGAGGTTCGGCGGCATCGCCCGACTGGTGGGCGCGGAGGGCTTGCAGCAGCTGCGTGCGGCGCACGTGTGCGTCGTGGGCATCGGTGGCGTCGGCTCTTGGACGGTGGAGGCGCTGGCGCGCTCCGGTGTCGGTGCGCTGACGCTGGTGGATTTGGATGAAGTCTGCGTGACCAACGTCAACCGGCAACTTCACGCGCTGGACGGCACCATCGGGCGCGCGAAGGTCGAAGTGATGGCTGAGCGCATGCGGCTCATCAACCCGGAGTGCCGCGTGACGGCGGTGGCGGAGTTCTTCACCGAGGCGAATGCGGCGCGGCTCCTCTCACCGGAGTTCAGCTACGTGGTGGATGGAATTGATGCCGTCGCGAACAAGTGCCGACTGCTGGCGCTGTGCCGCGAGCGGAAGTTGCCCGTGATTTCCTGCGGCGCGGCGGGCGGGCGGTTGGATGCGACGGCGGTGCGTGTGGCAGACCTCGCGGACGTGACGCACGACCGCTTGCTGGCCGAGGTGCGCAAGCGACTGCGGAAGGACCACGGCTTCGCACCGACTGGAACGAAGCTGGGCGTGGCGGCGGTGTTTTCGCCAGAACCACCGGTCACCCCAGCCCCCGCGGATTGTGCCGAAGCGGTCGGTGAGCCGGACTCACCGCGCCTGAACTGCGAGTGGGGCTACGGCTCGGCAACGTTCGTGACCGGGACATTGGGCTTCGCTGCGGCGGGTTGGGTGGTGCGGAAGATCGCCGCCGGTTGACCGCTCTGCCGAATCGGGCAAAGCTCGGCCATGACCAAGCTCCCACCCGCTCCGATCAAAGCCGCACTCCCCTGCGTCCCGCAGTGGCGGCGCAAGGCGTCCGTCATCTCCCGCACCTACGAGTTCCCAGACTTTGTTGTCGCGATGAAGTTCGTAAACGCCGTGGCGAAGGCAGCGGAGAAGGCGTGGCATCACCCGGATATCGACATCCGCTGGAACAAGGTGAAGCTCGCGCTCACAACACATGACGCCGGTGGCCTGACGGAGAAGGACTTCGCGCTCGCGGCGAAGTTTGACCAGTTGGCGAGGTCTTAGGAGACGACGTGAGGAGTCTTTGACCGTGTTCCGCATTCCGCGTTCCGCGCTCCGAGTTTGAAGTGAGACTCCTCACGTCGTCTCCTACATTTTCAACGCGCTCTTGGCAGAAGCGCCGCGCGCGGTCACACTGCGGGCACAGTTCATCGCCACGCCATGCCCCGCGAAACCATCACGGTCGAACGCTTCTACACCGACCATTCCGCGAAGCTGGATCTCAAGCTCATCGGCGGAGCTGCCGGCCTCAAACGCATCATCCGCGAGCCAACGGTGAACCGTCCCGGCCTCGCGCTGGCGGGGCACACGAAATACTTCGCTCGCCACCGTGTGCAAGTGATGGGCCACGCGGAGGTGACTTATCTCAAGACTCTCCCGCGGGTGGAGCGGCTAAAGCGCTATGAGATGCTCTTCGCCTATAAGCTGCCTTGCGTGGTCTTCTGCCGTGACCTCGTGCCCGACCGCGACTGCCTCCGCGCGGCCGAGGCGAAGGATATTCCCATCCTGCGCTCGTCGCTGATCACCATGAAGTTCATCAGCTTGGCCACGCTCGGACTGGAGCAGCTTTTCGCCCCGCGCGGCAGCGAGATGGGCAGCATGGTGGACATCCACGGCGTGGGCGTGCTCATTCGCGGCGACAGCGGCATCGGCAAGAGCGAGAGCATCCTCGCCCTCATCGAGCGCGGCTACAGCCTCGTGTCTGACGACATGACGCGCGTGACGCTCGTGGACGGGCGCGAGGTGGTGGGCACCAGCTCCGATCTGACGCGCAACCACATGGAGATTCGTGGCATCGGCATCGTGAACGTAGCAGCGATGTTCGGGGCCAAGAGCATTCGCGGCGAGAAACGCATGGACCTCGTGGTGACGCTCAAGGCGTGGGATGAGGTGAAGGACATTGACCGGCTGGGCATGGAACAGGAGTTCCAGAAAATTCTCGGCATCAGCATCCCGCACGTGACCATCCCCGTGCGTCCGGGCCGCGACCTCGCGCGGCTCATCGAAGTCGCCGCGCTGCACGTCAAGCTGCGCCGCGCCGGCCACAACCCTGCCAAGGAGTTGAACGACCGGCTTATGTCCCAGATGGCGACGAAGCCCCGGGGCCTTTGATATCAGCAGACTCCCCGCTTGCGCGGCGGCGCACTCTCGGCGAAACCATCCGCATGCACTTACGTTACCTTGCCTCCCTTGCCTGCCTCCTCGTTTGCGCTGCCGTTGTCACGGCTGCCGACTGGTCGCAGTTTCGCGGCCCCGGCGGCAACGGCGTCAGCGATGCCAAGGGCGCGCCGCTGAAATGGAGCGACACCACTGGCCTCGCCTGGAAGACCGACCTGCCCGGCCCCGGCACGTCCAGCCCGATTGTCTTCGGCAACAAAATCTTCCTCACCTGTTACACCGGCGTCGCACCTGGACGCGGCGCGAGCCTCGACGACTTGAAGCGCCACCTGCTCTGCCTCGACCGCGCGACGGGCAAGCTGCTCTGGAACACCGCAGTCCCCGCCGACCTCCCCGAGCAGTCGGGCATCCGCGAGGACCACGGCTACGCCACCAGCACACCGGTCGCCGACGCCGAGCGCGTGTATGTCTTCTGGGGCAAGTCCGGCGTCTTCGCCTTTGACCACGCGGGCAAGCAGCTTTGGAAAGCAAACGTTGGCACGCAGTTGAACGGCTGGGGTTCCGCCACTTCGCCGGTGCTGCACAAAGACCTTGTGCTCGTGAATGCCAGCGTCGAGAGCAGCGCGCTCGTGGCCCTCGACAAAAAGACCGGCGCGGAGAAGTGGCGTGCGCGCGGCATCACCGAGTCGTGGCACGCGCCGCTGGTCGTGGCCCTGCCCGGCGGCAAATCCGAGGTCGTCGCCGCGTGCATCAAGCAGGTGTTCGGCTTCGACGCCGACACCGGCGCGCCGCTCTGGACCTGCCAGACCGGCATCGGCTGGTATATGTGCCCCACGCCCATCGCGAAGGATGGCATCATCTACGCCATCGGCGGACGCAACCCGCAGAACGGCCTCGCCATCCGCGCGGGCGGTCGAGGCGAAGTCAGCGGCAGCCACGTGCTTTGGAAAATTGGCAAAGGCTCGAACGTCCCCTCGCCCGTGCTGCACGACGGCCATCTCTATTTCGCGAGCGACTCCCTCGCCGTGGCCTACTGTGTCAACGCCAAGACCGGCGAGATGGTTTATGAGGAGCGCTTGAATCAAGGCCTCCAAGGCATCTACTCCTCGCCGGTGCTCGCCGACGGCAAGCTCTACTACTTCGGGCGCACGGGGCTGGCGGTCGTTCTCGCCGCCTCGCCGAAGTTCGAGCAACTCGCGGAGAACTCGCTGGAGAACCGGCGCGGCTACTTCAACGCCACGCCCACGTTCGAAGGCTCCCGCCTGCTCCTCCGTTCCAACCGCGCGCTGTATTGCCTCGGAGGCAAATAGTGGGGCGGGCGTCCTCGCCCGCCTCCGTCCGCCAAGCGTCCCGCTTGGCGCCTCGCCTCCAAGCGAGACGCTTGCAGGACAAAGACAGCCGGGACGGCTGCCCCACTAATACCAACCACGGATGGAGGCTGGCATAATCACTCGGCTGGCGGCTGGACACTTGCTCCCTCACCCCGGCCCTCGCCCGCGGGGAGAGGGGGACCACTCGACCACGCTCGCCTCGCAGTTGAGCTGCGGGTTCACGAACCGCAGACTGCGTAGCTCCCTCTCCCAGCGGGAG
>SXGQ01581343.1_pt1 | contig 29207 bp, 21 predicted proteins | sample 3178371 | NCBI WGS metagenome assembly SXGQ01 (sample SAMN11356859, study PRJNA531348) | freshwater metagenome | isolation source: freshwater sample F1-20 | place: China: Fuxian Lake, Yuxi | collected 2017-12-25 | reverse complement strand
TACTCGATCAACGACACCATCGTCGTCTTCGACCGCATCCGGGAGGAGCTGACCTCCAATCCGGGACGCTCGCTGCGCGACATCATTCACTTCGCGATCAACCGCACCATGTCGCGTACGATCCTGACGTCCTCGACCGTGTTCCTGTGCGCCGTCGCGCTCTACATCTTCGGCGCCGGCGACGTCCGTCTCTACGGCGAAATCTTCATCTACGGTGTCCTCACCGGTACTTTCTCCTCCATCTTCATCGCCAGTCCGATCTTCTACTGGTGGCACAAGGGTGAACGCAAAGGCGTCGACGACGCCGAACTGCCCAAGAGCTACTCGTGGGAGGCCGGTACCGACGCCTGAGGGCAGGTCGTAAACCACTACCATGGCCGCCTGGTTATACCGGGCCGCGGATGCTGGGCTTGCCCGGCGCATCGCGGTCTCGCTTGGAGTCAGCGACCCCGTCGCCCACGTCCTCGCCCGCGCCTTCGCCGACGAGGCCGAAGCGGAGCGTCACCTGCGGCCGCAGCTCGCGCACGTCTCCGACCCGTTCGCCGTCGGTGGGCTCCGCGAGGCCGCCGAACGGATCGTTCGCGCCGTCAATCAAGGCGAACGCATCGCCATCTTGGGCGACTACGACGTCGACGGGGTTTCCAGCACCGCGATGTTGGTGCATCTCCTGCGTCGGCTCGGCGCTGACCCCGCGCATTTCGTGCCGCGACGATTGGAGGAGGGTTATGGCCTTTCGATGGCCGCGCTCGACCGCGTCCTGGCCGAAGCCAAGCCCTCCTTGTTCATCGCCTTGGACTGCGGCACCAACTCGAAGCCCGAAGTCGATCGCCTGAAGGCCGAAGGCGTCGATGTCATCGTGGTGGACCACCACACGGCCAAGGAAGCGCGCGCCGGTTGCATCTTGGTCAACCCCCGCGTCAACGACGCCCCGGAAGCGGCTTGGCAGTCGCTCTGCACCGCCGGCCTCGTCTTCAAGCTCGTCCATGGCCTGCTCAAGGTGCTGCGTCTGGCGGGCGACGAACGGGGCACGCAGATTCAGGTGAAGGATTACCTCGATTTGGCGGCTTTGGGTACCATCGCCGACCTCGTGCCGTTGGTGGCCGAAAATCGCATCCTTGCGGCGCATGGCTTGCGCGCCCTCGGGGAAGCCCGCCGACCGGGCGTGCGCGCCCTCATCGCCGTCAGCGGCATGGAGCCCGGCGGCGTGCTGACCTCGGTGGATGTCTCCTATCGCATCGGTCCACGCATCAACGCCAGCGGCCGGCTGGCGGATGCTTCCTTACCGTTGAAGCTCCTGCTTTCTTCCTCGGCGGAAGATTGCGAACGCGACGCCGCGCAACTCGACGCCATCAACCGGGAACGTCAGGAAATCGACAAGCGCGTGACCGAAGAGGCGACCGCCCAAGCCGAAGCCATGGGTGGCCTGTCCGGTTATGTCGTGCACGGGGATTGGCACCCGGGCGTCGTCGGTATTGCCGCCGGCAAGATCTGCCGGGCCTTGGACCGACCCGTGATCGTCCTCGGCAAGGAAGGCGACGTCGCCAAGGGCTCGGGCCGGAGCGTCCCAGGAACCAACCTCTTGGAAGCTTTGACCGCCTGCGCGGACCTACTGAAGACGTTTGGTGGCCACCCGATGGCCGTCGGCGTCTCCTTGGCCGCGGCCGATGTGGAGGCTTTCCGGGTTCGCTTCTCCGCGGCCATCGCCGCGCAGAAGGTCGCGGGGGCCCCCGTCGTCGACGGCCGCGACCTGGACATCGTCCACTGGATCAAGGCGACGGAAGTCACCGACCGTTTGTTGGATGACCTCGAGTTGCTCCAGCCGTATGGCGAAGGGAATCCCGAGCCGCTCTTTGGCGTGAAATCCTTCGTCTTCGAACGTGTGCCCACGGCCTTTGGCGACGGCAACTTCCGTTACCAGAGCGCGCCGATCGCGGGGCGTCGCCTGAACTTCGTCGCTTGGCGCATGGCCAACCGCATGCCCGAGTTGGGACGCTCGGTCGATTTGGTCGTCAAGCTGCAGTGGAATCGCTGGCAGGGACGCAAGCTGCCGCAGGCGGAAATCCTCGACTGGCGCTACAGCGCGTAAGCTTTACTTGTTCGCCGCTTTGCCGCCCGCCGCTCCACCCGCGTTGGGGTCGGCGACCGGTTCGGGCTGCTTGCGTTCTTCGATGCCCTTGATGTTGATCGAGTGGCCGCCGGCTTCGCTGGGCAGGAGGAAGAAGAGGGTGCGGACATCGGCCTGCTGGTAGGTGCGGGCGATGTACCCGATCTGGAAGCCATCTTCGCCCGGCGTCAGGACCTCGCCTTGCGCGTAGGTGTCGTTGGCCACGGGCGCCTTGATGACGGCCCGGCCGTTCGGCGCGATTGGGGTGGAGTTGCCGTTATAGCGCACCTCGACCGGCTTGCCCGTCAGGTTGATGTACAGGTAGGAGCCGAAGGGGAAGGAGCCTTCTTTGTCCTCGATGGCCATGATGCGCTTGGCGTTACCGGCGGAAGCGAAGAGCAGGATGTATTTTCCGTCGGCGGGGAAAGTGTACGTGGCGAATGGCGCCGGCGGAACAGAGGGCGCCTTGCCCTTGTCGGCGGTTTTGGCGGGAGGAGGGGTGGGTGCCTTGGCTTTGCCGGCCTTGGAGTTCTTCGCTTCCGTGAGGGCCTGTTGGTGGTCGCGCTGTCGGTTATTGACCTCCGTCTGCGCGGCTTCGGCTTCCTTGTTCGCTTCCGCCATGATGCGGGAAAGCTCGCTGAGACGGGCCTGCGCGGCTTCGGCTTCGGCCAATTCGGACGCAGAAATCTTGCCGGCTTGGCCTTCGCGGCTGCCGGTGGTGGCTTTGGCGGCCAAGTCGCTCAGCCGCGTGTACTCTTCGCTGGCCTTGCGGGCGCGTTCCTGGGCGGCGGAGCCGCGGCTGCGCGCGGCGAGGATCTCCGGTGGGAGCTCGGGGGCCTGCTTGCTGAGGTCATCCACCATCACGAACGCGATGGTCGGCACGCCCTGGTAAGTCTGCTCTCCGGAGAGGAAGTCGTTGCTGATGTCGAGACGCTTTGCCGTCGTGCCGTCGAGGTAACCGGAGCCGATGATTGGGGCGTCGAAAGCCAAGGCGCGGAACTTGACGGAGACCTTGGGGGCGTTGGGGTCGTTGGCTTGGCCCAAGAGGCCGACCGCGGCCGCCGTCAGCGTGATGATAAGGGAACGCATTAAAGTTCTTTGGGCGAAAGGACGCGCAGCGACACGATCTGGAAGCGACGCCCCAGCGCCTTGTTCGTGGCCTTCAGGGCTGGGTTGTGTCGCGCGCCATCGATGGGGTCGCTGACTTCCATCTCGGGGGGTTGGGAGGCGTCGCAGAATTCGGGGGTACGTTGGACGACCGCTTCAACCCAACAGGCGCCGAGGCTGGAGTTGGAGCCGGGACGCTCGGTGACGTCGCCGTAGGCCCGGATGGTGAAGGTGTCGGAGCGCGTCGTCAGGGCCGGGCCGATGACCGCGAGGATGTCGGACTGAATCAGCGAAGCGGCGCTGGCTTGATGCAGGTGCGCGCGGTTCGTGCCCCCGGAGCGTGGGTCGGCGAGGTTGAGGTTGACGCGGAAAGCCGGGTCGGTCCAAGGCACCATGCCCGGCGTCGTCGTCGCGTCCTGCTGCCCGGGGCCGGAGATGGGCGCCGGGTTGGTCGTCCGGTTGGATAAGTTGGCGCCGTCGACATCCGCGCGGACAATCGCGTTCTGCAGGCAGCCGGCGTAGGAAAGCGGGTTCTCGGCGCCGCACAGCCAGCGGTTCACGAACTGCGCAAGGCCGATGTAGGGCACCGGTACGGTCTGTCCGCGGAAAACGACGGGGGCATGTACATCGAGCGAGGGCTGGAGGTTGACCTCGCTGCGGTGGTTGTTCGTGAGGCGCTTGCGGGTCTCTTCGACGATGGACTTGGCCAGCAGGCGAATCTGATCGTCATCCAAGGTGGCCAAGCCGGACCAGGCCGATTTGTCGCTGAAGGGCTTCTTGTAGTTATAGTCCGAGACATCGGCGCCCCGGGCGGCGCGAGGGTAACGCGCATTCTGGGTCTTGGCGGGTAGGTCGGCCGATAGCTTGCCCATGGCGTTCTTCTTCGCGCTCGCCAAGACGGTCGCCCAGGCCTCGATGGAGGTACTGTTGACGTTGAAAGCCCCGTCCGTGCAGGTCACGCCGGCGATGCGTCGGTGGTCGGCCAGCATCGCGCGCGTCGTGGCGGCATCGCGGAAGCTGAAGAGTTTCGTGCGGGGGTTGGCGAGCGCACCCGTTCCCGCGGCGAAATCATCGAGGACCTTGATCAGCGTCTTTTGTTCGACCCCGCGGAACATCGCCGGGGCCGCTCCGGAGAGGAAGAAGCGGTCGTAGATGGCGGCGTTGGCCAACCAGACGCGGTCCATGTCGGTCCAGTTATGCGCGCTCCGGTAATTGGAGACCGCATTGATGGGGGAATAGAGGGGGGCGAAGCTGTTCCCGATCGCGAAGAGCGGGTCTTGGTCGCGGATGTGCAGGTTGGCGTGGGTGTACTGCGCGAGCGAAACCGGCGGGCCGAGCGGGATTTCGGTGTAGACCGCGGTGTTGAGGCCCGAGGAGCGGACGGACGTGCCGCCGAAGGCCAGCGCGGGGTCTTGCCCTGGTTCGAAGACTTCGGCCCAGTTGTTGGCCCCGCGAACCACCAGCTTGTAGCTGTTGGAAGTCGTCGCATAGCTGGCGGGCATGGCGCCGGGGCCGATGCCCGTGGCTTCCGGTCGGGTCATGGCCGCCGTGGGGTTCGAGTGGACGAAAATCGGGAAGCCCAGCGGATCGCCGCCCCAGCGGACGCCGTAGTCGAAGACGGCGAGGACTTGCGGGGGTTGGCCTGGGCTGGGGAGGACGGCGCCGGGCGGAATCACCTTGGGCGGGGCGACGCCGCTGCGGTAGACGTTGTTTGGGTCTACTCCCATGGAGTTGGAGAGGAGCTCCGTGACTTCGCTACAAACGTTGTACAGCGCGCCATCGCCCGAGTTGTTCGTCTCCATGATGCTGTCGCCGGGCCAGCAGGTGAGGAGGTGGCGGATGTAGAAGGGTCCCGTGCTGCGCACGCTCACCGTCAAAGTGTCGGAGCCATTGAGCACCAGCGGCGACTTGGCGGCGTCCAGGCAGTTCGTGTAGAAGCAGCCGGTGAAGTCATAACGATTGACCGTGGTGGCGAGGCGGTTGAACGGGATGGAACCTGCCGGGAGGGTGAACACCCGGAACTCACCAGGCTGCAGGGTGATTTCAGGGATGTAAGTGCGGAAACTCTCGGCCCAGTTGGGTGAGGAATCGGTGGACTGGGCCAAGGTGAGCATATCCCATGACCACGTGCTTGAGCCGCCGCTGCCATTGCGGGCGAAGTCCATCCACCACGCCGACCAGGCGCGGTAGGAGAGGCGCATCGCCGCCGTGTCGCTGGAGTTCTCGCGCTTGAGGCGCATCGCGACGTTGTAAGGGTTGTGCAGGACGGTGATGGGGGAGAGCGTCAGCCGGAGCGTCCCGTTGTTGTTCTGCAGGCCCCAGACCAGCATCTCGCGGGCGACATAGGGGGTGGCGCCTACTTTCGTCGGTTGGGGTCGCTGGTTGTTCGAGACATAGACGTCCTCGGACGTGTCCATGCGGTTGTACATGTGGCCGTAGTGGGCCGTCCCGCCGTAGAAATTCTTCAGACTGATGGTGTTCGGGAAGTGCGTCCGCGCGCGCAGGGTCGGCGAACCCGCGATAGGGTTGGTGGAGTCGTTCCACGCGACTTCCTTGTAGAGCCGATGGTAGTTGCGCAGGGCTTCCCAAGTGGGACCCCGGACGGTGGTGTTGTTGAAGGTGTAGGAATAGAGCGGGGAAATGAGGTGGCTACCGTTCGTGCCGCCGAAAGGGGTGCCGTCGTATTTCACATCCACCTTGGCATCCCCATAGGCCGCGCGATTGATGGTGCCCTTGGGGTTGAAGGTGTACGTCACGCCGCTGAGCGCATTGCCCAACGAATCCCTGGGCGGGGGGCCTTCGCCGAATTCGCTGGCCTTGAACTCCGCATCGGTCTTTTCGAAGGCGATGGAGAGGTCGATCTTCAGGCCGCCCCATTGGGAGTCGGTGTTCAGGCCGCGGGACACCATCGTCAGGCTGGGCCAAGCCTTTCGGGCGATGGTCGGTGGGGTGGTTTCGGTGAAGGCACCTGGGTCGAGGAGGTTGAGGTCGGACAGCTTGGTGGCCCGACTGTCAATCCCGCCCAGGGGGATGTTTTCGAAGCCCTTAAGGATTTCGATGCCCGTCCGGCCGGTGCCCCTGAGCGCCATCACTTGGTTGTAGGTTTGCTGGTCGGAGCTGATGGTGGTGCCTGCGGGCGGCGTCAGGCGCGTGTCCGTGAGGTTGAGTTTCGCCTTCACGCCTTCATCGCCGATCCAGTAGCAGTAGGAGCCGGCCACGTTGGCGTCGGGCAGCGGCACCTTGGGCAGATAGATGCGCCCATCGGGACGGCCCGGCGTCGTCGGCCAGTTCATGAGCTCCGCGGGCAACGCCGTGGCATCGCCGACCAACGTGATCATCATGGGCCCAGCCGTGGGGGCATAATCCGTTTGGAAGGGCACCCAATGGTCGGCTTCGTAATCGGTCTTGCCGAAGAGGTTGACGCTTTGCGAATTGGCGGGGCGGTCGTGGCGCCCGCTGACCAGCCAAGCGGGGGGTTGGGTGGGGCGGTCGCTGCGCCAGACACCTGTCCACAGCGGGTTGCGGATCGTTTGCCAATTCCAGCCCGGCTGGTTGCTGTTGGCGCCGAGGTTCGCTTGGGCTGTCATGCGGCGGTCTGGACCGGCTTCCTGTTGGAGATGCGCGAGGGCCAGACGTAGCGAGACCAACGCGTGCAGCTTGCTTTGCGTCCGGTATTGGGCGGCCTTGGCCAACTTCGATTCCACGCTCAAGAATGCGGCAAGAACGATGACGACCATGACCATCATCGCCATGATGGTCAGGGAAAGGACGAGGCTGAAGCCGCGTCGCAACGAAGGGTGGGGTAATCTGCTCATAGGCCTAGGGTGGGACCTTTCCAGATGGTCATCCTTCTGGAACCTAATTCCAAGATTTTTACGATGGATTTTCCTTGGGCTGGCTGTGAATAACTCGCAATGACGACGCCTTAAAACAACCTATCTGATGGCCGTCTCTGGCGGGCGGTAACGGTCCTCGACGCCTTTGATGATGACCTGGCCTTCGCTTTCGGATGAGGGAAGGATGAAATAGAGCGTCCGGAGGTCGTTTTGCTGGAAATAGCGAAAACTGTAGCTCAAGGATGCTTGGTCATCGATGGCGGAGCGCGAGTGGATGGTACCCTCGAAGTAGGTGCCGTCGGCCGCATTTGGCCGAACGACCGTGCTGCCCTTGGAGCCGATCTTGGTCCGGTTACCAGGGAGCTGGATTTCCACCGGGTGAGGGCAGAGGTTGTAGAAGCGGATCGTCCCGTACTGAAAAGCGCCAGGCGCATCGTCGATGGCGAGAATGCCTCCCTTGGGGTCGCCGGGATTCACCAGGAGGATGAGGTGGTGCGGGCCGGGAGTGGTCGGTAGGTCGATCCAAGCAATCGGTTTGTTTTCCTTATCCTTGTCCGGCTTCTTGGGTGGTTCGACCGAGACCGGTACGAAAGCGGCTAGGCGCTTTTTGCGCTTTTCTTCTGGGCTGAGGGTCTTTTGGGCTACCGTGGTTTTTTCCGGGACGCTTGACTTGAGCGGGTCGCCGGAGCGGATGGGGTCGGCGGATCTGATCGGATCGGTGGACCGGACCGGGTCGGCCGATTTGAGGGGGTCTCCGGAACGCACCGGGTCGAGGGTCTTGGCGGGGTCGGCCGAAGCTCGCGGGTCCGCCGACTTGCGGGGGTCATCGGATTTGCGCGGATCCGGTCCGACGGCGAGCAAGCTTTTCTGCGGGCCGTTGGGTTTAGCGATCGTGTGCGGTGCGAATGGCGACTTAATGCTCAGGTCGCTGGGCTTCCCGGTCGGGTGCCGGGCCAGTAGCTTGGCGATTTCCTCGGGATTGACCGTGGCCGTCAGGGGCAGGAGCTCGAAGTGCGGATTGCCCCGGTAGGTGAATTCCTGCGTGAAGAAGTCGGGCGCGATGACGAGCGGGACGACCTTGCCGTCCTTGCGGTAACCATGGCCGAGGATGGGGCCGTCCAAGGAGATGGCTCGGAGGTTCAAGGTGACCATGACCGGCGGCTTTTCCTCCGCGCCGACGTTGGCCATCAAGGCCAATCCAAGACAGAGGACGGCTTCAGATTTCATTCGGTTTGAGGGTGCGGAAGGAGACGATGCGGAAACGCCGGCCGAGCAGATGATTGAGGGCGGTCAACTGGTTGCTGGTGGTCACGTCGCCGGTGTTGGTGCTGGCCGGGACCTGCGACGCGGGGTTCTTGGGGCTGGCGACGGCGGTCGTGGGCGCGTTGGTCGCGTCCATGAATTCCGGTGCCCGTTGGATCACGGCCTCGATCCAGCATTTGGCGCTGTCGCCGACCGTGTTCTCGGCTTCCCCGTAGGCGCGGATGGTGAAGGTGTCGGACCGCGTGGATATGAAACTGCCGATGACTTCCAGGAGGTCGGATTGCAGGAGGTTGCCCGGTGCGCCAAGGGCCGCGTGGGTGACGTTGGCGCCGGTGGGGTCGGGGAGTTCGATGTTTTCGGGGTTGGCGAACGGCCCGGCCGTCGGGGTGGAGAGCGCCGCCGCGTCGACTTTTCCGAGGAGGCCTTTGTTGGAGAGGCGATTGGAGAGTCGGTCGGAGTTGTCGGCTTTTTTCGCGTAATATTTGTCCGAACGGAAGATCGCGGATTGGAGCGCCCCGCAGCGCGAGACCAGCGGACTCGGGTGGAGGAAGCGGTTCACGAATTCCGTGAGCCCCAAATAAGGCGTGGCGGCGATCAGCTGCCCGCGGAAGATGCGGGACGCGGGCGGGTAACCTTGGTCGCGCTCGGTCCGCGTGAGTACCTTGAAGCGAGCTTTGTTCTCCTCGACGATGGCTTTGGCGAGGTTGCGCACTTGGTCATCGGAGAGGCTGCAGAAGCCGGACCAGTTCGAGCTGTTCGTCATCGAGCCGGCGGCGACCGCCGCGGTGCCTTGGGGGATGGCCCGGGGGTAACGGGCATTCTGGGGCTGGATCGGAGCGCTCGTGGTGTTCGGTAGGTTCGCGGCGTAGCGGGTGGTGGCGGCCACTTTAGCCGCTCCGAGCACAGCCGTCCATGCCTCGACCGAGGTGCTGTTGACGTTGAAGGTGCCGTCGTGGAGGAGGACCGAGGCCGACCGCCGGTAGTCGCCCATGGCGGCGCGGAGATCGGGGCCGCCGCGGTATTCGCCGAGCAGGCGCATGCGCGGGTTGTTCAGCGGCTGAACACCGTTGACGAAGTCGTCGAGTACCTGGCTGAGGGAACGGGTCTCGGCGGGTGTGGTGTTCGGGTTGCCATTGCCATTGGCGTTTGCATTGGCGTTCGGATTGGCCGAAGGGTCGGCCGGGATGGGGTCGGCCGGCGTCGCGGCCTTGGTCATCTCGGGCGCGGCGCTGGAGAGGAAGAACTGGTCCCAGATGGCGTTGTTGAGCAGGTAAGCGTGGTCGTAATCGGTCCAGTTGGGGCTGGTGAGCTGCGTGGTCCGTTGCCCATTGACCTGCGTGTGAGCGAAACTGCTTCCGATTCCGAGCAACGGTTGTTGGTCGCGCATGCTGAGGTTCGCGTGCGCATACTGGGCCAGCCCGGTCGGCGGGGCGAGGGGGATTTCCGTTTGGACGGCGACCGTCGATCCCGAGCTGGTCACGGAGTAGCCGCCATATCCAAGACCGCTGGTGGTTTGCAGGATTTCGGACCAAGAAGAGGGACGGAAAAGGCGCATGCGGTAACTCGGTGACGCCCCCACGTAGCCGTTGCCTTCGCCGAGGTCGGTCCGGCCGGCTCCGTCCGCCCGGCAGGAGGCCGCCATCGGGTTGGAATGGGTGAAGAGAGGGAAGGGGGAGTTCGTCCAATCCGCGGTCTTGACCGAGAGGTCCATGACGGTGATGACCGAAGGGGGCAGTGGCGTGCCCCGATTATTGTATTTGGGCGCGATCCACGAGTAGTTGGGGAAGAACTTCTCACCCGCGGAGCCCACGCGCGCGGGGTTGAGGTCGCGATAGAACAGCTCGGTGTGTTCGCTGGATTTGCTGTAGAAATTGGCCGTGGACGCCGTCTTGTTGATCACGTCGCCCGGCCAGCACGCCAGCCCTTGGCGGATGCGGAAGTCTCCCGCCGGCAGGACTTCGAAACCGAAGGCGTCATCGTAATACCACCGGGAATCTTCGCCGAACCCCCAATCGTTGAGCGTATCGTTGAACCCGCCAGACTGATTGAAGGTGTTGGAGAGTTCGACGACGCGTTTCCAATCCTGCATATTGGGGGAGCTGCAGGAAAGCACTCGGAATTCGCCGGGTTTGAGCGTGAGGTTCGGCAGGTAGAGGCGGAACATGTCGTTCGCGTTCGCCTGTTGGTCATCCTGCTGCATGAAGAAGGAGCTGAGCGGAATCTCGTAGGTCGACGTCGGGCCGGTGCCGTAGGCGGCGTAGCGCTTGTAACGGAAGATCCACTGGTCCCAGTTCGTGAACGAGACCGCGAGCGCATACGTGCCCGGGGCGCCGTTGCGGGCTTCGAACTTCATCGCCACGTTGTAGGGGTTGTGGACGACGACGATGGGGGTCAGGTTGAAGTAGATGGCGGCGCCGCCCCAGGGGGCGTACTCGATGTTGACGCTGAACACCATCATCACGCGGTGGATGTAGGGTGTGGCCGCGACGTTGAGTTGCCGGGGCACAGGCTGGGCCCCCAGGTTCCAGAAGTTGCCGAAATCCGTGGCCTGCGGGTTGAGCGAAGCATGGTCACCGTTGTAGGTCAGGCCGTAACTGTAGGTGGTCTGTCGGACGTTGTTCGGGTCCGCGTTCGCCGTCGGCGGCATGATGCGGCTGGCGTTCGGATAGAAGGTGCGTGCCTTCAGCGTCGGCTGGCCCGCCGCGTCCCAGCCGACTTGCTTGTAGAGTCGATGGTAGTCGCGCAAGGCCCACCAGGCGGGCCCGCGCACCTCGCCCTCCAGCGTCGTTCGGTTGAAGATCGGGGTCACGGTCAGGGAGTTGCCGTCTAGTGGCACGCGCATGGCGACGGCATCGATGCCGTTCGCGGTCCCGGTCGCGGCGGCGCCCGGCATGCCGCCGCCGAACTCGGTTCGCTGAAAGTCGGCATCCGCGAGTTCGAAGGCCAAGGAAAGGTCGCGCTTCAGGCCCCCATGGTAGGAATCGGCCAAGACCCCGGCCGCGCTGGCGGTAAGGTCATGGAAAAGGCGATTCGAGTTGGGCGTTGCCGTCGTTCCTTCGCTGAAGCCCGTGAGGTTGCGGATGTCGCCGAAGGTCTGACCGCGCGCCATGCCATCATCGGGGGTATGGTTCTCGAATCCGGCCAGGAGCGCGAGACCAGGTGTCACCGGGTTGCGTAGCGCCAAGAGGTTGCCGAGCGAATTAGCCGTGCCGGTGGTCCGTCCGTCGAAGAGGTTGAAGCGAGCCTTGATGCCTTCGTCGCCGACCCAGTAGGCGTATTTGCCCGAAGTGTCGTCGGGAAAAGTTAAGCGCGGCAACGCGACCAGGCCGCTGGGCTTGTCGGCCTCCACCCCGCTCGCGCTTCCCAAGCCGACGAGGGTGATGAGGCTGTTCGGCGTCGGCGTGTAGTCCTTCTGCCAAGGAAGCCAGATCGGAGCAGGGTAGTCGGCTTCGCCGGAGAGTGAGACCATCTGGGCGCCCGACTCGAAATCATCCCGTCCGCTCACGAGCCAGTGGGGCGGCTGGTTCGGTCGCTGGGTATTCCATACACCCGTCCACATCGGGTTGCGCAGGTCGCCGATGGCGACGTCGGGTTGGGCGAGGTCGGCCCGCGCCGTGGCGCGTCGGTCGGGTCCCGCTTCTTGTTGCGTATGGGCCAAGGCCAGCCGCAGGGCGACAATCCCGTTGAGGCGGGCGCGCAGGGCCAGTTGCGCGTGCGTGGCCAAACGGCTTTCGACGGAAAGAAAGGCCGCCACCACGATCACGGAGAGGATCATGATGCTCAGCACGACCAGCGAGAGCAGCAGGGTGAAGCCGGTGCGGCTTGCGGCGGGCCGGGGGTGGGGTTGTGGCGTGGGGCGCGACATGGAGAAACTATCAATACGAACGGAGGGGGGCTTCGGCAAGCACCGGGTTGGGTTTCACCGCCAAAATATCATTCTTTTACGGTTTGCCTCCGGCCTCGGCGCATGTGGTATTCCGAATAATATGAAGTCGCTCTTCGCTTATACTGCGGTGCTTTTCGCCGCCGCTACGCTGTCGGCCGCCGTCGTCAACGGTGGTGGCACGGGTACGGGTACGGTCACCCCGACCACGCCAGTCGTGACCCCCACCAAGCCTGTTTCCGGTACCTGCGATAAGCCTTCCTCCAAACCAGCCGCGCACCCGAAGAAGTCCGCCGAAGTGAAGGGCGAGAAGAAGGGCCCGGCCAAGCCTGCGCCGATCAAGTCGGCTGCGCCCGCTTGCAAGAAGAAGTAAGTCTAATCCGGCGGCTGCCTTGAAAGCCGGACTTTGGTCCGGCTTTTTTATTGGTGCAGTCCCGCGTTGGCGCGTTTTGTTCGGTCTGTCGCCATGGCCTCGTTTCCGTTTTTCTTCTGGTTGCGCATGGGCTTGCTTTCCTGGGGTGGGCCAGGGGCGCAGATTGCGCTCCTCGAGCAGGAATGCGTTCAGAAGCGCGGCTGGTTGACGACGGAAGCTTTCACGCGGGCCCTGGGGCTTTGCCTGTTTTTGCCGGGCCCGGAGGCGCAGCAATTGGCGGCGTGGATCGCTTGGCGAACGCACGGCTGGCGTGGAGCCGCCGCCGCCACGTTGGGCTTTGTGCTGCCGGGGTTGATCGCCTGCGGCGTCTTGGCTTGGCTTTATGCGGTGGGTAGCGGCTGGGAGCTCTTGCCGGGCGTGTTCGCGGGCGCCCGCGCCGCCGTGGCGGGGGTGATTTTGGTCGTCGGGGTGAAGATGCTGAAGCGGACCTGCGAGGCCTTGCCTCGGCGGGTGGCGGCGGGCTTATCGTTCGGCGGGCTTTTCTTCGGCGCCCCGTTTGTCTTCATCGCATTGGCTTCGGGGTTGCACGGTTGGTATGTGCGTCCCGAGGGTGAGGAAGCACCGCCGCCCGTGAGCGACCAGTTGCGCTCGGCGGTGATGCGCCTAGGGCGTTACCTTTTGCCGGTGTTGCTCGTCTATTTGGCCTTATGGTTATGGCTCAAGCATAGCCACGGCTTCGTGCAGCTCGTCGAGGTCTCCCTTTTCGCGGTGCTGACGTCCTTTGGGGGCGCCTATGCCGCCCTCGGCGTTTGGCGGGTGCGCGCCGACGCCTTGGGCTGGCTGGGCGATGTTCGGTTTGGCGATGCCTTGGTCGTTGGCGAAGCCACCCCGGGACCTTTGCTGCTGGCCGGTAGTTTCATCGGCTTTTTGGCGGGGTTCAACGGCGCTCTCTTCGCCGGGTATGGTGGCGTCGGACTGGGTGTCCTTGGTCTCATCACCGCGGCGGTCTTCACGTTTGTGCCTTCGACCCTGGTCCTTTTGGCCTGCGCGCCCTTGGCTGACGAGGGGGTGGGGGATCGTCGCTTTCACGATGCGCTCGGCATGGTCTCGGCCGTCGCCGCCGGGGCCATCGTCTACCTGGGTGCTGCGCTGTACTGGTCGCAAGTCTCGACCCCGCTATTCATGTTCGTTTCGGCGGTAGCCGCTTGGATCTTCTACCGGCAGAAGCTCTCCGTGCCTGCTTTGGTCGGGGTGGGGGCGATCATCGGCTTGTTCAGCGCCAGGTAAGCCTAATCTCCTTGATGTGACCCGAGCGGGCTTCACATTCATGGTCACTATGAATCAGCTCTTCCGCCTCCTCGTCCTCGTCACCGTTTGCTCCTCGCTGGCGATCGCCGCGTCCACGACTGCTGCCCCCGCCAAGAAGGACGCACCCGCTGCCCCGGCGGTGGATACCTCCAAATACAAGACCGGCGGTTGCTGCGATAAGGCCGAAAAGGCTGGCAAGCCATGCGCCCACCCTTGCTGCGTCAAGGCGGCCAAGGAAGCCAAGGTTTGCGAGAAGTGCAATCCCGCCGCCAAGGAAGCTCCGGCTCCGGCCAAGGAAGCTCCGGCTCCGGCCAAGGACGCTCCGGCCACCAAGTAATCACGCCGTTTCCTCAGAAAGTCCGGACCCGTGGGTCCGGCCTTTTTTGTTAGGGGCGTCTTGCACCGAGGCAGGAGGTCGCTTAAGGCTGAGACATGAAGCGTTACCCCGTCCTGAGTTCAATTGTCCTGCTAGGGATTGCTTTCGTCTTGTTCTTCTGGGCCAAGCCGGTGGCCAAACAACCCTCCGCCGGCGGAGCCGTGGTCGCCTCTCCCTTGGTGACTTCCGCCCAGCCAGACTATGGCACCTGCGTGGCCTCTGCCGATGGAATCGGCAAGACCTTCCATGGCCGCGAGATTTCCCACGTGATGGGTCACCCCGGCATCGGTTGGTTGGAGCGGACGGAGCGCGAGAAGGAAGAGGCGCCCTCCAAAGCCATCGCCGCCCTCAAACTCGCGCCCGACGCGGTCATCGCCGACATCGGCGCGGGTTCGGGCTACTATACATTCCGGTTGGCGCCGTTGGTCCCGCAAGGCCGCGTGGTCGCCATCGATATCCAGCCCGAAATGCTGGCGTACATGAAGGAGGAAATGCGCGCGCGCGGCCTCAAGAACGTCGAGCCCCACCTGGGCTCGGTGACGGAACTCAAGCTGCCCGATGCCTCGCTCGATGCGGTCCTGATGGTCGACGCCTACCACGAATTCGACCATCCCGCCGAGATGCTGAATTCAATCAAGGCCGCCCTGAAAAAGGGTGGACGCATCTACTTGGTGGAATTCCGGGCTGAGGACCCCAAGGTGCCCATCAAGACCCTCCACAAGATGTCCGAAGCCCAAGCCCGCAAGGAGTTCGCGGCGGCCGGGTTTCGTTTCCTGGAGAACCGTCCGGACCTGCCTTGGCAGCACCTGATGGTCTTCGAGAAGCCTTGAGTCGGTAAGCGCTTGGCATGGGGAGGGCGGAGTCTATGTCTTGAGCCATGCCCCGCTTGCTTCCCCTCTTGCTCTGTCTTGTCGGCTTGCCGCTGGCCGCCGTCGACTACGTCGTGCTGGTCTCCAAGGAGACGCAAGCCGACGTTGGGTGGGCCAAGGTGGTCGCACGCTTGCAAACAGAGCATCGCGCGGAGATCCTGACTTATCAGGCTGACGTGCTCGAGTGTCAGGCCGGACTTCGCCAAGCGCAGCCGCGCTGGGTCTGCTGGGTGGCTCGTCCGGTGGAACTAGGCACGAAGTCAGCCTATGCCATCCATCAACTGGCCCGGGACAACGATACCGATCCCTTTGAGGATTTTCAGTGGGGCATCATCACTGGCCGCACCGCTGAACTCGCCCTCAAGCTGGCTGCTCCGGTGGAGTCGCTCACGATCCGCAAGGTCGGCGCTTCGACCGCTTTCGCCTCCGAGTGCGTGCAAAGCGGCTACTGGTTTTCCGAGTTCAAGGCGGGGGAGGTCTGGGTCAAGAACGGCACTCCTTTGGCGGTGAAGGGGCAGGGGGCCGCCGACTCCACCGAATCGATCGCGAAGCGCCTGAACGAGGCCGACACGGATTGCTTCATCACTTCAGGCCATGCCAGCGAGACGCAGTGGGAGCCGGGGTATCGTTATCGCAACGGCATCTTCACGCATCGCGACGGTGTGCTGGTGGGCAAGTCGCTGGATGGCTCGGTCCATGAGGTCCGCTCGCCCAACCCCAAGGTCTACTTGGCGGTCGGCAATTGCCTCATCGGCAACGTCCCCAAGAAAGCGGACTGCATGGCCTTAGCTTGGCTGAATACCGGCGGCGCCCTGCAGATGCTGGGCTACGTCGAGCCGACCTGGTATGGTTACGCCGGCTGGGGTGTGCTGGATTATTTCGTCGAACAACCCGGCCGTTTCAACGTCAGCGAGGCGCGGCTGGCCAATCACCATGCCTTGCTCTGGACCTTGGGGGAGGCCAAGGCCGGCCGCCTCAAGGCGAACATCCGCGGGCTGGAATTCGACCAGAACGTCACCGTGCTCTACGGCGACCCCAAGTGGTCGGCGAAGATGGCGCCGGGCCCGCTGCGCTGGGAAGAGAGCTTGGTCGAGGGGCCCGCGGGCGAATGGACTTGGACGATCACGCCCAAGGCCGGCGGCGCCACCTTCGCCCCGGTCGACACCAACGGCTCCGAGCGCGGGGGCCGCCCGCTGGTCGCTTTCCTGCCGCGGCATGCCGCCGGTTGGGAGGTCGTCGCGGGGCAGGAATGGAAGGTCGTCGCCGCGGATGATTTCGTCCTCCTGCCCAATCCGGGGGCGGCTTGGCCGGCGCCGGCCCGCCTCGTCGTCCGGTTGCGCAAGCGCTGAGCGGGGACCGAAAATATATTTATATAATTCCCCCGCCCCCCTTGTGCGTTTTTTGCGCGAGGGTTATGATGCGTCATGCGTAATTCCGTTTTGCTCGCTTGGTCCACGGTGGGAATCGCGGCCATGGTCGTCGTCCTGCAGGTCAGCGTGGACGGCCCGGTCGCGCCTCCGGCGGAGCCCCAAGTACTTCCCTCGCGTGCGGAGTCGGCGGACGCCTTGGCTAAGGTGGCTGCCTCGGAGCCCACGGCGGCGGCGGCTTATCTAGCGAAGATGCACGAGGAGTTCTGGCCGGAGTTGCAGCGTAAGGCCGCAACGGGCAACGCCGAGGCGCAATGGCATTACGGGTTTGCCCTGATGATGGGTACCTTCGAAGAGCCAGACGTCACGGCCGGCCTCCAATGGATGGAGAAGGCCGCAGCGCAGAAGCATGGGCGGGCCCTGAATAGCTTGGGCGAGGTCTATACCACCGGTGAGTTCGTTCCACAGGACCATCTGAAAGCGATTGGCTATTTCCAGGCGGCTTGGGCTACAGGTGAACCGATGGGCATCCTCAACTTGGGCATTTTATCTGAGTACGGGGAGGGTCGGAAGCAGGATAACGACGAAGCCGTGCGGTGTTATCGTTTGGCCGCCGCCAAGGGTTCGGCTGCCGCGCTGACCCGCCTGGGCGCGATGTATGCGGATGGCGACATCCTGCCGAAGGACCTGAAGCAGACCGTGGCATGCTACCGCGCCGCGGGGGAGAAGGGGTCGGCGGACGCTTGGCATAACCTTTCGGTCATGCATCTCCGCGGGATCCAAGTGCCCTTGGATAAGGGAGAGGCCCTCGCATGCGCGGAGAAGGCTTGGGCCGCCGGTGGCGCCGATGGGGCGCTCATGGCCGCCGACCTGTTGGTCGAACTCCGGCAAGACTACCCTCGCGCCATCGCTTACCTCTCCGTTTATGCGGCTAGGAATCGCTCGCCAGAGGCCAGCGAAGCGGGCGTGCAGCGTTTAAAGTCCTGGGAAGGCGAACTTAAGACCGAGGACGATGACCGTAAGTTCCGGGAGTTCCTCGATGCGCTGCTCTTGGCGGAATGGCGCCGCCGGTCCAAGGAGATCTTCGGGCGCTGATCAGGCGCCGACGTTCTTCTTGATCTCCTTGAGCTGCTGGAACTCCGGCTTGGCGGTGTAGAACTTATCCAGCGGGTAGCAGCCGGAAATAAGCCCGTTGCGCGGGGCCGTCGTGCAATCGCTGAACGTGCGGCAAATCAGCTTGGTCTCGAGCGCCCCGTTCTTCGCGGCGTCGGCGAGCATGGCCGGGTAGCTGAGCACCGCGCGGCCGACGCCGACGAGGTCGGCGCCGCCGGTGCGCAGGATGTGCTGCGCGAGGTGCGGCAGGTATTCCTGGACGTAGCTCAGTCCGGAACTGACCACGACCATGTTGGCCGGGGCGTGGGCGCGGACTTCGCGGACGACCCGGACCTGGCGGGCGACGTCGATCAGCGGGTCGTGCGCCGGCTGGTAGCCGTCGCTCGGCGGGTAGGCGGCGGGCCGCTGGATATGGGGGTTGTAGTAGGGGGAGCCCGCGGTGGTGTTCAGGATCTTCACGCCCAGTTCGCCGAGGAGCTTCACGAACGCGAACGTCTCGGTGAGGTCGATGTCGATGGGGTTCGCCTGATTCACGCCGAAGGCGTAGCGGTAGGGCAAGCAGGCCGAGTAGTCCTCGGGGATGCCGGGACCGAGCTTGCCGGGCTGCGAGAGGGCAGGGTCGGGCCGGAACGGCACCATATCGAAGAGACTGAGGCGGACGCCGATGTCGATCGGGTTGCCGTCGGCGCGGATGCCGGCGATGATGTCACGCAGGATGCGGGTGCGGTTCTCGAAGGAGCCGCCGAACTTGCCTGGGCGCGTGTGCGCCCCGAGGAATTCATGGAGCAGGTAGCCGTGGCAGTGCTTGAGGTCGACGAAGTCGGCACCGCATTCCCGGGCGATCCGGGCGGCGCGGATGTAGCAGCGGATCAGCTCCTCGACGTCGGCGTCGGTCAGGACCTGCTCGTCCAAGGTGACGTTGAACTTCTTATCGAGCAAGGGGTGGCGGAAGGCCACGCGGGATTCCCATTTCTTCTTGTCGTTCGGGCGGCAGAAACGGCCGGAGTGCGTGAGCTGGAAGCCGATGACGAGGTCGTCGGTCGTGCCCCACTGGGCCAAGTGCTCGGCCTTGAGGATCTGGACGAGCTCGGTGATGCCGGCTTGGTTTTCCGCGTTGAGGATGAGTTGGTTGGTGTTGGCCCGGCCGTCGGCGCGTACCGCCATGGCTTCGGCGCCGCAGATGAGCTTGGCGCCGCTGGCGCCGAACCGCTGCCAGCGTCGCTTCATCTCCGGGGAGGTGCCGCCCGTGGTGGTGCCGTCCCAACCTTCCATCGGGTGGATGGCGATGCGGTTGCCGATGCGCTTGCCGTTGATGAGCACCCGGTCGACGGGCTGGGAAAGTGGGTTGCCGGCGCCGGCTTCGATGCCGTCCTCGATGGTAAGGTCGAGGCCCAGCGTAGCGCAGTGGGCGCGGAAGTCGGCGACGGTCTTGAGCGACGCGACCCGGGTGAGCTTGAAAGGTGTCATGGAGTTGGCGTGATTTAGAAGCCCGGGATGTCGAGCCGTTTGGCCACGCGACGGGGGCGGAGCAAGGCTTCGCGCATGCGGGCGCCTTCGTCGGCGCCGCGCAGGTCGGAGCAGGCTGGGTGGGCTTCGGGGGCGGCCAAGATGCCGAGTTCGTGCAGGACGTGGGCGGTGCTGTGCTTGTAAGCCGCCGCGCTGTGTTGGCCGTTCAGGCGGAAGACTTGGTCTTCCAGGGACTGGAAGCATTCGAAGACCTTATAGACACGCGTATCGAAGCGGCCGGTGCCCGTGGGGAATTTCTTGCCGGTAACGCCGTCTTCGAGCCACATATCCTTCGCCGCGCAGATCAACGGAGCGGCGCTGCTCGAAGCGCCGATGAGCAGGGGCAGTCCGACCTTGATCGCCGTCGCGATGCCGTAGTCGTCGCCGCTGTGCGGAGCGAAATCGAGCTTAAGGTCCTTGCACATCGCCGCCCAGTAAAGGAAGTGCGGTTCGTCGAGGGTGCTGATCTTGCCGCCCACGAACTTGGGGTGGATGGCGAGCTGGTGCAGGAGCCAAGGTTCGTAAGGCGTCGCCCACGGGACGAACGAGGGCTCCAAGGCATGCACGATGCCGGGGCGGATGAGCCATTCGGCGATCTGGTAGTAGCCATCGCGGCGGCGTGCGGGGTCCAGCGAGTTCAACCCCTGGGACGTCATGATCATGACCTCGCAGTTCTCGTGGGCCTGGACGATGTCGATGAGGGCCCGGTAGCGTTCCGCTTTGAACGCCGTGTCTTGGGCGGCGCCCCGCGCGGTGACCCCCGCGATGAACTTGCGGCCGGGGAAGGCGGCGCGGAAGCGTCGGAGCACCTCGGCGTACATCGCATCATCGAGGTCGAAGATATAACCCGTATCGGCGTTCAGGACCGGCACCAGTTCCACGCCGTAGCGTTCGGCGGCGGCGTATTGCCAGCGCAGGGCGGCCGCAAAGCCGTCCCAGTCCGGCTGTCGGTCCTTGAAGGGCAGGAGGGCGGCGGCGCAGAGCCGAGCTTGGGTGCGGTGGTCGACCAACGCCTCCTCGGACGTCCATGCCCATTTCGTCGCCGACCAAGGCGTGGTCGGGGTGAGGTCCTCAGGGCGAGAGATGAGCGGCTGCATGACGGCGGCGGAAACCCTAACAGTATTTACATCGATTGAGGAAGTTTTGTTTCGGATGGGGTTGGGGTAAAATTCGCCCCTTGAAGCCGCTTGGAATTGCCGCCAGAAATTCGTCACCCCGCCTATGAGCTCCTCCTCCGTGCCCGACTCGCGTACCCAAGCCATCACGAGCGGCATGCAGATGACCTTGGTGGCGGGTTTCCTTGGGTGGATGATGGATGGCTATGAGCAGGCGATCTTCCCCTTGTTGGCCAGCCCGGCATTGAAGAGCATGGTGCCCGCCGAGGTGCTGGCCGCCGGCCCGGCGGAGGTCAATGCTTGGGTGGGTGGTTGGATGGGGTGGATCACCGCCGCCTTTTTGGTGGGCGCGGCCTTCGGTGGCGCGGCCTTCGGCTGGTTGGGCGATCGGGTCGGGCGCATCCGCGCGATGTCCTTGAGCATCCTCTTCTATTCGATCTTCAGCGGCGTCTGTTATTTCGCCCAGGACCCGCTCCACCTGATGGGCGCGCGTTTCCTGGCGGCCTTGGGCATGGGCGGCGAATGGGCGTTGGGCGTGGCCCTCGTCATGGAGGTTTGGCCGGAGCGTCACCGCTCGAAAATGGCGGCCGCCATCGGCATGGCGGCCAACCTCGGCATGGTGCTCGTCGGCTGCGTCGCCATCGCCTATCCGGCTTCCGCGGATTCTTGGCGCATCCATTTCTTGATCGGCGCCTCGCCGGCCATCATCACCTTGTTCATTCGCTTCTTCGTGCCGGAGTCCGAGAAGTGGAAGCGGGCTTCCGAGCAGACGGCGATGTCGCCGCAGGAATCCAAGTTAAGCGAAGTCTTCGGCGGGGAGTTTCGGCGGGCGACCTGGGGCGCCATCTTGATGGTCTCGGTCGTGTTCGTCGGCACTTGGGGTGCGGTCCAGTGGATCCCGCTGTGGATCACGGAACTGGCGGGGCCGAAGGTCCCGCAGGCCAAGGCCTATGCCATGGTGATCGTATCGCTCGGCGCTTGCGTCGGGACGGTCTTGGCCCCGCTCTGCTTGGCGCGCTTGCCGCGCCGTCTGGGCTACCAGATACTCTGCGTCCTGGCGTGCGCTTCGACGGCGTGGATCTATCGCACGCCCGCCAGCTGGGACGGGCAACTTTTGTTCGATCTCTTTCCGGCTTTCCTGGCGCTGAAGATCTTCGTCCTGGGCATGACGGCGACGGCCTTCTTCGGCTTCATGCCGTTGTATCTGCCGGAACTCTTTCCGACCCGCGTGCGGGCCACGGGCCAAGGCATTTGCTATAACACGGGCCGTTTGGTGGCGGTCCCGTTCGTCCTGCTCAGCGGCTATCTGGTGCACACCTTGGGTGGCTATCAGAACGCCGCCGCCGCGATCACCTTGGTGTATTTGGCGGGTTTGGGCATCGCCTACTTGGGACGCGAGACCTCCGGTCAAGCGCTCCAGGACTAAGCCATGGCCGTCAACCCGCATGATGTCCGCATCCGCGCGGTCCGCTGGCATGCGTTGCCGGTGAAGACGCGGGTTCCCTTGAAGTTCGGACGCGATACCTTGACCGAGGTCGTCTGCGCGCGGGTCTGCCTGACCGTCGCGCGGGCGGACGGCACGCGGGCGCAAGGGTGGGGCGAGACGCCCTTGAGCGTCCAATGGGTCTGGCCCTCGGCCTTGTCCTATGCCGTGCGGTTGGCCGCGTTGCAGGATTTCTGCGACCTGCTAGCCGAGGCCTACGCGCAGTTCCCGGCTCGCGGGCACGCGATGGAGATTGGCCATGATTTCCTGGATGCCGCGTTGCCGGCGCTCCTGAAGTCCTTCAACGAAACCCTGCCACCAGGCGTCTTCCTTCCGAAGCTGGCCGCCTTGGTCTGCGCGTCCGCCTTCGACCTGGCCCTCCACGATGCCTATGGCGTCGCCAATGAGGTGCCGACCTACGAGACCTATCGAAAGCCTTGGATGAACCACGACCTCGCGGCCTACGTCCAGCCGGCCGCGGATGCGCCCGCGGTCTCCTTCGCCGGCCGTTACCCCGCCGATTACTTCCGCGCCCCCGCGGTCACCGCTTTGTTGGCTTGGCACCTCGTCGGTGGCTTGGACTACCTAACCGTCGCCGAGGCCGGCGTGAACTTGGTGGCCGATGCTTATCCGAGCAGCTTGGATGAGTGGATACGCCGTGACGGGCTGAAGGCCTTGAAGGTGAAGCTGCGCGGCGATGATGCCGCATGGGATTATGAACGCCTCCGACGCGTCGCGGAAGTCGGGCTCGCGGGTGGAGTGCGGCTTTTTACGGCGGACTTCAACTGCACCGTGACCGACCCCGCCTATGTGAATGCGGTGCTCGATCGCGTGAAGCACGAACTGCCGGAACTGTGGAGCCGGCTCAGCTACGTCGAGCAACCCTTTCCGTATGAGCTCGAGGAACATCGCATCGCTGTCCACTCGGTCAGCGGCCGATGCCCACTGTTCCTCGACGAAAGCGCGCATGACTGGCGCATCGTCCGGCTCGGGCGCGAACTGGGCTGGACCGGCGTGGCTTTGAAGACCTGCAAGACGCAGACCGGAGCCTTGCTCAGCCTCTGCTGGGCGCGGGCACACGGCATGCAGTTGATGGTGCAGGATCTCACCAATCCGATGTTGGCCCAGGTCGCGCACGTCCTGCTGGGGTTGCACGCCCCGACCATCGCGGGAATTGAAACGAATGGCATGCAGTTCTATCCGGCGGCCTCGGCTCCCGAGGCGCAGGTGCACCCGGGCCTTTATCGACGTCAGGGCGGGCAGCTTGACGCCTCGACCGTGACGGGACCAGGCTTTGGTTATCGGCTCGACGAAATATCCCGAGACCTCCCTCCGCCCCGCGTCTCTTTCCCGGCCTGATTCAATCGGCTTGCGGGCGGGGAGGGGGGTGGCCTTATGCTATCCGTCTTATTACCCCGATGTCCTCCCGTCTGCTCCTTCTTTTGGCCATGGCCGCCGCGGCTTTCGCCGCCGACGCCCCTAAGCGCAAAATCCTGTTCTTCACGAAGTCTTCGGGCTTCGAGCACGACGTCATCTCCTACAAGAAGGGCATGCCCAGCTTCGCCGAAAAGCAGCTGCTCGAGCTCGGCAAGGAGAACAACTGGGAGTTCACCTTCTCGAAGGATGGCTCCAAGTTCTCGCCGGAGTATCTGGCGCAGTTCGACACGGTGATGTTCTACACCACGGGTGACCTCTGCTCCCCCGGGACGGACAAGAACCCACCGATGTCCCTCGCCGGCAAGCAGGCCCTCTTCGACTTCGTGAAGGCCGGGAAGGGCTTCGTCGGCACGCACTCCGCCGCGGACACCTTCCATACCGACAACGAGTCGCAGAAGGGTCCGGAACGTTTCAAGAACCACGGCGACAAGGCCGACAGTTACGTCTGCTTCCTGGGGGCCGAGTTCATCCGCCACGGCAAGCAGCAGGCAGGCGTCAACAAGGTGGTTGATCCTACTTTCCCTGGCTTCGCCAAGCTCGGCGACAGTTTCTCCTTCGTCGAAGAATGGTATACCTTGAAGGACTTCCGTCCCGACATCCATGTGCTGACCACCTTCAATGAGCCGGCCCTCGAGGGGGATGACTATAAGCGTCCCGCCTTCCCCAACTGCTGGGCCCGCCATGAAGGCAAGGGCCGCGTCTTCTATACGGCCATGGGCCACCGCGAAGACGTTTGGACCAACCCGACTTTCCGGCAGATCCTGGTGGGCGGGCTCTCTTGGGCCAACGGCGATTCCAAGGCCCCCGACATGTCCGCCAACCTGTTCAAGGTGGCGCCGGGGGCGATGACCAACCAGCCGTACACGCCCTCGGCGCCGGCCAAGGCTGCGCCCAAGAAGGCTGCCGCCCAAAAGTAAGCCCTTGAGCAAGGCGGGCCCACCGGCTCGCCTTCTTTTTTCCACCATGACGACCATTCCCGCCGAAGCGACGAAGCTGAGCGAGCTCACCGAGCAACAGAAGAAGTCCGGCTTGGCGGCTTGGTTGGGCTGGTTCTTCGATGGACTGGACCTGCACCTCTACACCCTCGTCGCCACGGTCTTCGTCGCGCAGCTGCTCGGCACGGAGACGACCGATCCGGATGTCAGGAAGTATGGCGCCTTCATCATGGGCGCCTTCCTGTTGGGCTGGGCGATGGGTGGAGCGGTCTTCGGTTACATCGGCGACCGACTAGGTCGGAGCCGGACGTTGGTCCTGACCGTGTTGACCTATGCGCTGTTCACGGGTCTGGCGTTCTTCGCCCAGAACTGGTGGCAACTGTTGATCTTCCGGTTTCTGGCGGCGTTGGGCATCGGCGGCGAATGGGCGATCGGGGCCTCCTTGTTGTCCGAGACGTGGCCCAAGAAATGGCGACCGTGGATCGCCGCGGTCCTGCAGTGCGCGGTGAATTTCGGGATTTTGGCCGCCATCCTGTCGGTCGCCCTGATGGGGTATTTCGTGGACTTGGACCAACAGCCCAAGTGGGTTTTCCTGATCGGCGTGCTGCCGGCCTTCGTGACGCTCTGGATTCGGCACGCCGTACCGGAGACGGATGAGTGGAAGTCGGAGGCCGGCCGCCGCCAGGCCCCGCCCTTGTCCGACCTCTTCGCTCCCGGGATCCGCCGCTCCACTTGGTTGGCGGTGGCCATCTGCGCCATTTCGCTGACCGGCCACTGGGTCTTCATGTATTGGCAGCAGGCTTTCATCAAGATGCACCCGGGCGTTTCGGCGGGCGATCAGGGAGGCATCATCAAGTGGGCCTTGTTCACCGTCATCGCCTGTTCGGTGGTGGGGAATTTCGCCTCGGGCTGGGCCGCCCACCGTTTTGGTTATGCGCGCGCCCTGTGCGGATTCTTCAGCGCTTACTTCCTGTTCATGGCCGTCGCCTTCTTCTTCAGCTGGAGTCTGCCGATGACGTTCGTCCTCTATGGCGCGATCGGGTTCTGTCAGGGCGTCTTCGGGCTTTTCACGATGTGCTTGCCGCCGCTCTTCCCGACGCTCCAGCGAACGACGGGGGCTGGCTTCAGCTACAACATCGGACGGGTTTTTTCGGCGATGGGCGTGGTCGTGTTCGGACTGGTGTCCATGGAGATAGGGCAATGCCTGCTCTACGCTTCCTTCCTCTTCGTTCCCGCGGCCATCTTGGCCCTTTGGTTGCCGCAGCCGGAATAGTTCAGGAAGGCAGGTTTGGCTTGTTTCCATGTTCGGTGTGCCCATGCTGGAATCGTGACGCTGAAACAAAAAGTCGGGTTGTTCGTCAAGATTCAGGCCGCCACTTTCGCCATCGGCTTGGCGTTCATCATCCGGGAGAACGCCGAACACGGCTTCACGCTGCAATTGACCTACGATCATGTGTGCGCGGCCTTGTTCGGGGATGAGGACCCGAATCGGACGCGCTGGCTTTTCCTGCTGCCGCTGTTCGGAACCTTCCTTTACTTCCTCCGCACCGATCGGAGGCCGCGCAACCTGAAGCAGGTCTTCTTCAAGTGGAGCATCCTTTTCCTGATTCTGGAGTTCACGACCGAGTGGACCAAGAATGGTTGGGCGCAGGCGACGACGGATCTGCCGGTCTTCCTGGTCCGTTACGCCGCCGGTGGCGCGCTCGCGGCCGCGGTCTGGTGGTTGATCGAACGGTCACCCCGGACCCATCCGGATGCCTTCTATAAACCGCATGGGCACGGTCATAACCATGGCCACGGGTCGTCGCCGTCGGCTGGGCCGACCAAGCGCGGCCACTGAGCCGAGTCTCACTTCTGGCCGAGCCCGCAGATGGCCTTGAACTCGCCGGCCATGACGGGGGTGACGGACAACCGGTTGCCCGGACGTAGGATGAGCATCTCGCTGAGCGCCTTGCAGGCCCGGAGGTCGGCCAGGGTGACATGTCGATGGAAGGTCTGGTGATAGGCCACTTCGACGCAGCTCCAACGTGGGTCGTCACGCTTGGACTTGGGGTCGTAGTAGTCTGACTTCGCGTCGAACTGGGTCGGGTCGGTGAAGGCGGCCTTCGCTATCTTGGCCACGCCGGCGATGCCGGGTTCGGCGCAGTTGGAGTGGTAGAAGAGCACGAGGTCACCCACGCTGGCCGCCCGCATGAAGTTGCGGGCTTGGTAGTTGCGCACGCCCGTCCAAGGTTCGGTCCCGCGGGTGCGCAGTTGCTCGAACGAAAACTCGTCGGGTTCGGATTTCATCAACCAATGACGCATGCGGGTACGGTGGTGGTCGGTGGGTTTTTGACAAGCGTCTTGGCGACCTAAACCTTGCCCTGCGGTCGCCGCCGGCCCTAATGGGTCCATGCGTCTGTTGGATTCCCACTGTCATCCGATCACCGCCGTGCGCGCGGGGACGCTCGGGCCTTGGCTGGCGGAGGTGAAGGCCGCGGGGGTGGAAGGCGTTGTGGCGATTGGCACGGACCTCGATGATTGGCCGGAATACCGTCGGTTGGCCCACGAGCACCCTGGTTTTTTCCGGCATACGGTCGGGCTGCACCCCTGCCATGTGACCGAGGGCTGGGAAGATGCCGTCGTCGCGTTGTCGCCTTTCTTCGCCGATGCGGTCGCGCCCGCGGCCTTGGGGGAGATCGGCTTGGATTATTTTCGCCTTCCGGCGGACGCCGCGGAAGCGACGCAGGTCAAGGGCTGGCAGCAACTGGCGTTCCGCCGTCAGCTGGCCTTGGCCTACCAATTCGATTGCCCGGTCGTCATTCATTCGCGTCAGGCCTTCGCGGACTCCGTGCAGCTCATCGATGAGAGCGGCGTCGACTGGCGCAAGGTCGTCTTCCACTGTTTCGTGGAAGGGCCTGACGCCGTACGCGAGGTCAATCGACGCGGCGGTCGCGCGTCCTTCACGGGCATCATCACCTACAAGAATGCGGACGAGATTCGCGCGGCGCTCAAGGCCCAAGGTCTGGCCCGCCTGATGTTGGAGACGGATGCCCCGTACCTCGCGCCGCTCTCGGTCCGCGGCAAGGAAAACACGCCGGCCTACCTTCCCGAAATCGCGGCCAAGGCCGCCGAGCTCCTGGACCTGCCGGTGGATGAGGTCGCCGAAGTGACCACGCGGAACGCCCGGCAATTCTTCGGTTTCTGAACAACGGTTCGTGGCACAGGATTGTCACGCAACCGACATGCCAAGCGCTCGTTCGTCATTTATGATGCGAAACGATGACAACGGCACGGCATGGGGCGAATGTGGCGGATCTGCGCACGGCGCTAGGTCCCTTGGGCTGGTCGGCTCCGTTCCTGGATCGGTTCTTCAAGGCCCGCGAATTCGACGAGTTCTTGTCGCGAATCCTATCCTCGGGCCGGCCGGACTTCTTCGCCTGCGCCAAGGAGGAGGGACAGCTGTCCGCTTCCTGGGATGACGGCTGTTTGGCCCGCATCCCCCGGCAAGGTCCGTTGGTCGTCATGGCGAATCATCCGCATGGCCTCGCCGACGGGATCGTCGCCATGGATTTCCTGTTGCGCGCTCGTCCCGACGCCTTGGTGGTGGGGAACAAGTGGTTGGCGCAAATCCCCGGGATCCGGCCGTGGTTGATCGAGGTCAATCCCTTCGACCCTGACCAGGCTGACCTCGGAAATTTGGCGGGTACGCGGCGAATCCTCAGCCATCTCAAGGCCGGCGGGTGCATCCTGACGTTCCCGGCGGGCGAGGTCTCCAACCTGAGTTGGAAGCATCGGGCCGTCCGCGATCCCGTCTGGTCTCCGCAGGTCGTGCGCTTGGCGCGGCGCGCCCAGGCCTCCATCGTGCCGTTGCATCTTTCGGGCGGTAATTCGCGGCTCTTCCACTCGCTCGGCCTGCTCCATCCGCGGGTCCGGACCATCATGCTCCTGCGGGAATTCCTTGCGCATCGCGGCAAGGTCATCCATCTCCGGACCGCCAAGGCCGTCACGCCGGCGCAACTCTCGGACCATCCGGACGACGAGGAAGCGACGAGTTTCCTGCGCCTGCGTTGCGAACTGCTGTCCAGCCGCGAGTCCGCGGGTGAGGTCACGGAGCGCAGGAAACAGACGGAAGCGTGGGCTCCGTTGATCGCCCCCGTGAAGCCGGCCTTGCTGCGCGCCGAGCTCGAAAGCCTGCCGCCCGCGGATTGCCTGCTGAGCAGCGGAACGTTCAAGGTCTATCGCTTCCTCGGTTCGGAACTGCCGCACACCTTGCGGGAAATCGGACGCTTGCGTGAACTCACCTTCCGTTCCGTGTCGGAGGGTTCCGGCAACGAATGCGACCTCGATCCCTTCGATGCTTGGTATGATCAGCTCATCCTCTGGGACGATCAGACCAGCCAGATCGTCGGGGGGTACCGCCTGGGGCCGACCGACCGCATCCTGCCGCTCAAGGGCAAGCACGGCATGTACACCTCGACCCTCTTTGATTTCAAGGGCGACTTCTTCCGTCGGATGGATCCGGCCTTGGAGATGGGCCGCTCCTTCATCCGCGAGGAGTATCAGCGCAAGCCGACCAGCCTGCCGCTGTTGTGGCGCGGCATCGGCCGCTACGTCGCCCGCTTCCCGCAATACCACCTCCTGTTCGGCCCGGTCAGCATCAACCCGGAGTATGGCCAAGCCTCGAAGGAGCTCATCCTCTCCTACCTGCAGCATAACCGTTCGGCCGACGACTTGGCGCCCTTGGTACGCGGCAAGAACCCGCCCCGCGCGATGAGTTTGCGCGACGCCGACGTCGAAGTGCTCCAGAAATGCGCGTTCGATTTGGAACATGTCTCCGGCTTGGTCAGCGACCTCGAGCCTGATGCGAAGACGGTGCCGGTCTTGCTCAAACATTACCTGAAGCTCAACGGCCGCCTCATCGCGTTCAACGTCGACGAAGGGTTCGGCGGCTGCCTCGATGGCCTCATCGTGGTGGATCTCACGAAGACCGATCCCAAGCTGCTCGCCGCCTATATGGGCGACGAGGGAGTGAAGGCCTTCCTGGATTACCACGACTTCGATCAGGCGCAGGCATGAGCCAACAAAAAGGGCAGGCCATGCGGCCTGCCCTGGTCGGACCCGGTCGCGCCGCTTAGGCCTTCGCCAGCGCC
>SXGQ01014844.1_pt1 | contig 29216 bp, 24 predicted proteins | sample 3178371 | NCBI WGS metagenome assembly SXGQ01 (sample SAMN11356859, study PRJNA531348) | freshwater metagenome | isolation source: freshwater sample F1-20 | place: China: Fuxian Lake, Yuxi | collected 2017-12-25 | reverse complement strand
TCTACTCCATCAAATTTTACACCATTCACCTCAGCAGCTGCGGTCATGGCTAACATGTTGTCCAACGAAATAACCGGCTCGGAATCTGGACCTTTTCCTACAATACCAGGCCATGTGGCATTGTGTAATTTTGGATAATTATTCATTTTGAAAAAATTATGAGTTTAAAATTTTAAATCTGGGTTTGATGGACCAAAGTGCTTCAACATCACAATAGGATCCGTCGTAGAATGATTGGTAATTTGAACGCCCTCTTTTGCTGCTTTTTCAGTCACAAAAAACTCATCGTTGGTCAATTGTCCATAACGAATTAATGAAGGTGTTTCTATATTCCAAACGCCCATTTTACCATGACCTTGCATCATGATTAAACCATAGGCGGCAGCATCCGTAATCGTTACTGTTTGTCCTGGGAAAACCGTTAATTCTTTAGCAGAAAAAGCATCAGAACGGTAGCAAATCCACTTTTCAGAATATCCTTTTGCTTCCATTTCCGCCTCATCTGAAACTGGAATAGGTTGCATAAAACGAGTTTCCAATAAATTAGGATTGGTATTTAAATCCCAATCAATCACTTCCATCAATTGGTCATAATTACCAATTTCTTCTTTTGGTGTACCATTCCACAATAACTCTTCAGGAATTACAGCTTCATTGACTAAGGATTGATACATCGCAAATACGTCAGAAGCTTTTTGAGGCTCATACGTACACATACTTCCTGGAGCATGCAACATTCCCGGAGGAACATCCCAGCCAGTACCTGGTATTAATGGAAATGCTTGAGAATACATGGTGATTTTATTATCCCCTTTCGTGAAGTTCATCAAACACTCTTTTATTTGCTCTTTAGTCGTTCCCGGTGCGATTCCAAAAAACGTATATGGGAAATCACCTCCATGGTTGTTTAATTGAGGTGGGAAATAATAGGCTTCTGGTTTTCCCAACTGGCCTATCTTAGCAGCATGCTCATCATTGTGATGAATGTGATGCGGCAAAGGACCCATGTTATCAAAAAACTTGGAATACATAGGCCAAGACTTATATTCATTCCACAAACGATCTCCGATAATTTCACCTTTTAATGCTTCGATAACATCAATCAATAGAATCTGCTCTTCTTTTCCACCTTCGGAATAAACAACTGCACTTAAGCCTTCATTTTCTCCAGTCAATGGACCATTTTTAGCAGGAGTCGTTGACGATAACCAACGCTCATCGATTCCACCACGTACACCACCCAAAACATAGTAATCATCTGGATGTAATTTTATTCGTCTACCAGGCACGCAAAAAGACCTCGGAACCCATGTTGGGGCTAATCGTAAAATACCTTTTCCTTGCTCTAGCGCTTTAGCTGCATTCTTGCTCATTATTCGTTAATTAAATTGATAAAATTAGTATAAGTTGTGTATGGGCCTACTTCGGGTCCCAACACGGATAAATTCACTTCAATCGATTTTTTTTCACCAGGAGCTAAGAAAGTCAATGTATTTGATTCTCTTGCTGCTTTCTGGCCAATCGGCGGATTTGTTCCAGGTTCAATTCCTGTCACATATTCATTTTTGGCAAAATGTTGCCAGTTGGTCAACCAAGGTAATTCCCTTTTATCAAAAGAAATCTGAACACCCAATTGCTTTTTTTCATTCCATAAACCACAATACACTAGATGATCTGAGTTTGCCTCTGGCTCTATAAATACCACCGATTCACCCGGTCCATCATGAACGGATAAAGGATCAGGGCATTTTTTGATATCAGCGATCCCTAAAAGTTTAGGGTCAGAAGCCACGCGATATTTTCCTCTCCAAATGATGTCCGTTCCTTCGTCGACCAAAGGCCATCCGAAATTAAAATGGTATAAAAGCATCAAAGGAGCTGGCGTATTACCCTCATTCATCACCTCATCTTTGATCGTTAAACCTGCTTGTCCCAAACGACCCGATATAGTTCGCTTTAATGTCAAACACGGTCCAAAAATTTTATGTTGGCGTATAATTCCGGTAATCGACATATCTAAAATACCTGCAGATACATCAGGTTGCTGAATGGAAATGATTTCTGCGGGTATGTTACTGATTAATCCATGCACACCACGAGTGCCATGCGCATCTTCATCAGGCCCACCTACATGATCTAAACCACAAGTAACCAAAAGGCCTCCACCAAATGTACGAAGCCAATCAATTCCTTGGTTCGACATTGGCTGAGGCCCTAAAACTCCTACGTGACTTATCCACGCAAGACTATGCTGGTTGAAAAATGCCTCCGCAATATCCATGGCGCGATCAAGCACCACTTTATAACGAAATCCTGAACCCGTATCAATCCAAGCAATTCGGACTCCTTTACCTGCACCGTTATCTAAAACGGACGTTTCAATTCCTCCTAATTGCTTGTGATTCGATATTTTATCGGTCCATTCCGGCATAATTCATTTTACTTTTTCTTAAACATTGCGTTGCTTTCGCTTCCGCCTGACATCAAATAAGCCATTAAATCTTTTAATTCTTCGCCATTTAAGCTGTTAATTAAACCTGGCAACATACTTGATACCGGTGAGTACTTAACTGAACGAACATTTTTCTTTAATATTTTTTCAATTTGATCTGGCGCATATGGATTTTGAGAAACATAATAAGCCATTTTATCTTCATTGGTTACACGTCCAATCACAGATGTACCATTTCTCAACATGATTTGAGTTGCTGCATACTGATCTGAAACTGTTTTGTTAGGATCAATGATCGACTCTAACATATCCTTCTTCGAGAAACGAGTTCCTAAATTAGTCAAGTCAGGACCCACGTTTCCACCGCCATCACTACCCATGGCATGACAACGAACGCAAGTAGTCGCAGCAAACATGGATTTACCATTTTGGAAATCGCGGTCAACTAATGGAGCGTCAACTAATGCCACTGCATCAGCCAACTTCCACTGCTTACCTGGACCTTTAGGATAATTGATAGCCGCAATATCATTACCACTGCTGGTCAACATATCCGCACCACCTAATTTATCGTAATAAGCGCGCTTAGATTCCGCCACATTCTTCAAAGCTAATTTACGTGCACGGTCAATAAAACCGATATAACTACGTCCGCCAGAGAATGCAAAACCACGTTTGAACCAAGCGAAATATCGCTCGTGCAACTCGGGTGTCCAATTAGACTTAGCTGCCGATAACATCGTAGCTAAATAAGTTTGCTGAGCCGGTGGAATTTTCTCCAACATCTTCGCAATATCCGTTCCGTATTGAGGATTACGCATAATTAAATCGGCAGAAGAAGTAGCTGTTTCTACACGATATGCAGTAGCACTAGCCGTATCCTTCGTTTCCATTAACTTCAACGTACGTTCAATCACTTTTGGAGCTTCCAAAGGAATCAATAAACGACTTAACGCGCGATCCATATTCATGCGATTTGATGGATATGATGCATCAAATTTAGCGATGATTTTAGCTGTTGTAGCAGCATCTGGCATTCCCAAACGCAACATAGCTAATTCATAAGCACGTAAAATATCTAATTTTTGTGACTCACTAAATGCTTTGCCATCAATCGCAACAAGCGAAGCATAAATAGCTGATTTTAACTCAGGCTTACTTTGACGAATTAAACCAATCAAAGCATGAGTTGCCGCGATCGGATCCTTTTCAGTTAATGCCTTATCTTTCCACTCGTTGATTGGTTGGTGCTCTAAAGCTAAACGCGCCGCATAACGAATAAAACGATCTGGATGCTTTAAATATGGCCAAGCAAATGCAACGGCTGCTGGATTTGCTCCTTGGTGAAATTGCTCAATCTTACGACGAGTTTCATTCAATGGATTCGGTGCGCCAACTAACGTTTTTGCACTTGCTTCTTCAGTTCCTACATATGACACACGATATACATCAGATTCTAAACGACGACCACCGGCCATAAAGTAAAGTGCTCCATCAGGTCCAATAACACCGTCTGTCAAAGGCAAAGGAATACCTGAAATAAACTCTTCGCGATCTGCTAAGAAAGTTGATCCAGAAGATTTTAACTTAATTAAGTGACCAATACCAAAAGTCCAGTCAAAAGCTAACAACGATTTCTTGTATTTGGCAGGAAACTTTGCATCCCTCAAAGACAATAAACTAGTAGGTGATCCCTGACCAATATTCAATACAGGTGATAAGTTATCTGGATAAGTTGCAGACCATTTACTATTACCTGTTCTCCATCCGTATTCAGAAGCACTGGTTACGTGACAAATACGCGTAGGGCGGTACCAAGGTAAACCGAAATCCCACTCCATATCCGCATCATACGCAAATAAATCTCCTGTTTCATTAAAGGCTATATCAAAAGCATTACGGTAACCTGCTGAAACTAATTCCCATTTCTTACCATCTGGATCTATGTTGGCAATCCATCCACCCGGCGCCATACGATCATTCGCATGTCCACGTGGGTCTTTAATTAATGGAAAAATATTATCTTCTTGCCAGTTTTTAGGCAAACGATAGGCATCCATTTCTGGAACATCCGTGTGGTTTCCTGATATCAAGAAAATAGATTTCTTATCTGGTGATAAAATGATACTGTGTGGACCATGTTCTCCTTCTCCCTTAAATTCTTTCATTAAAGTAATTTTGTCAAACTGATCATCTCCATCTAAATCCTGAACACGATACAATCCACTTCCTCTTGGAGTAAAACCTGGCGCTGGTCCACGACCTGCATTTGCAGGAGCACCTGGTCTTGTTGCTCTAGCATTCACCATCACATAAAGACTGTTAAATGCATACAACATACCGTGTGCGTTTCCGATACCTAAGGTGTCAACCCCTTTTCCAAATTTCAATTTCTCTACCTTTGGCTTCACGCTGGCCGATCCGATCGCAGGAATAGTCAAACGATATAATCCACCATACTGATCTGAACAAATCATACGACCTTTATCATCAAAAGTCATCGAAACCCAAGATCCCATGTTTTCATCGGATGGGCTAATCAAATGTTCAATCTTAAAACCAGGTTGTAATCTGATTTTATCCAACTTAGGATTTACCCCTTCTACGTGAGCAGGTTCAATCTTAAATAAACTGTTGTAGCCAGCACTTCCTAGGCCAACTACCGCAACGAGCGCAAATAAATACTTAAAAATTGGTTTCATTTTATTTTAGGTTTTTGATACGAATATTCCTGTACTCTACTTTCATTGGAGGGCCTACGTGTACTTGAACACCTAACCAACCCTCTGATTTGCCATTCACTTTATCCAAGTCTGTGACGTCACTCATTAAAACTCCATTTACATAATGCAAAAGACGATTTCCTTTAACAATTAAATGTACTTCATTCCAATCCTCTGATTTAATTTTGGTTTTCAAAGAATCTGAATTTCCTAATGAACCAGTTACCTTACGTGGCAACCATGCATTACGAGCTGAATAAGCACGAAGGTTGTTTTTAACCTCTGGATCCGTTTGCTCGTTCACGTTTACAATCTCACCACGGTATCCTAGGGTTGTGCGTCCACGTTCCTCATAGTTTTGGCCTGTATAACGTATTGCACCATCAATGTCAGCCTGATATCCTTTTAACGCAAAAGGCAAATCGGGCAATAACTCTTCAGAACGATAATTAATCCCTGTATTACCATCTTTAGTTATTTTAACCTCACATTTCAATTCGAAATCAGATGGCTTTGCATCACGGTAAATAATAAAGGTATTACGCTTCAATAGAGTTGCAGGTGTAATTTCACCCACAATGCTACCATTTTCAGCTTTCCAATAGACAGGATCTCCCTCCCAACCTTTCAATGTTTTACCATCAAAAATTTTCTTGAATCCCTTCTCTGAGGCCTGAGCCTTTTGGGCAAAAATGGGACTATAAATGCCAAGCAGCGGAACAAATAACCAAACTAGGTTACGGTAATTAATTTTCATATGTATAGGTTTAAAGGTTTAAATTAATTTAAAATAAATTGAAAAAAAAGGATTGACTATTTTTTGTAAAAATTAAATTCTTTTAAACAAAAACACACCCTTTTTATTTGAAATAATAATATCATTTTTCTTATCCTTATTCATATCCTCCACAAAAAAGTTGATCCCTGCTCCTGAATCCGAATCAATCACATGAGATACCCAATGTGGCGATGGTTTAGGCTTAAACTCAAACCATTGTAAATTCGCACTTTCAAACTCTCCCGGATCCTTTCCATTATGTGCCATAAAACGCTTGCCCACAATAAAATCAGGATTCTTATCCCCATTCAGATCAACGAATTGCATCGAATGAGTCTGAGAAAGTGATTTGTCAATTAAATGATTCTCAATTTCGCCTGTCACTAATGACTTCGTTTCATTCCACCAGATACCATAATCATGCGCGGACGAAGATAAAATATCCATATCCCCATCTTTGTCAAAATCATACACATACATTTGCGCACAATCAAACTTCGTAGACAAAGCATGGAAAGTCCATTCTGTTTGAAGGTCTTTTGGCATTTCAAACCAACCTTCCTTAATGATTACATCCTTTCGGCCGTCTTGATTTAAATCAGCAAAGCCTAAACCATGTGTATACTTATGGGTACCTATTTTAGGGTTAGCTGAAATAGTTCGCGCAGTCCAAACACTATCTTTTAAAGAAGGTGCCTGATACCAAACTACTTTTTGGTTTTTAGAATCATTTCCAATCAAATCCTTTTTTCCATCTCCATCCACATCTTCAAAAAGTGGTGATTCATTTCCTAAGGATGCACATAAAAAATGTCTTTTCCAGTGGCCCGATTTATTTTGATTATTTTCAAACCAATAAACCGCTTCTCCAGGTAAACCTACTTTGATCACATCGGTCCAACCATCTTGATTGATATCTGCTGAAAAATTTGCAAATGAATCTGAATATCCCTCATCTACCTTAAATTTATGAGATTCAGGAAATGGCTTCAATGATTTGTCATACCTAATTTCATTAGAAAATTGATGCTTAACCCAGGTAGGTGCTTCATACCAAAATGCACCCGCAATAATATCCTTATTCCCGTCCTTATTGATGTCTCCGACACAAACACCTTCAGAAACAAACTCAGCAGAAATGACAATTTTTTGAAATTCTACCGACTTTTTTACCTCAACATTCTCATGAGAAAACAGAGAGAAATAAGCGTAAAAAAGGGCAATTAAGTTAAGTATGCTCATAATTTAGAGAAAAAAAATAGCCGCCAATTCCTTGGCGGCTATCCATTAATGATACTTATTTAATGTTTGGATTCAAAGCAGCTTCATCAGCAGGTAATGGATAGTATTTCTCAATCACTGTGAATGAGTTACTACGCAATGTATATCCTCTCTCATAATAATGTGCAAAAGGATCCGCTTTAATCGCATTTCCCTTCGCAGTTATTCTTTCTTTGAAAGTATCCGTACGAACTAAGTCATGCCATCTTTTATTTTCAAAAGCTAACTCCCAACGACGCTCATTCATTAAAGCCGTACGGAAAGTAGCTTGAGTTGAGGCAGTTGTTTCAGCTAAACCCGCACGCTTACGTACTTGGTTCATGAAAGTAGCCGCTTCCGCTGTTTTTCCTTGCTCATTCAAAGATTCAGCTAAGAACAATAAAACTTCAGAATAACGGAAAATAGGCCAGTTCATCCCATGGTTTCCATTCAAAGCGTGAGTTCTTACAAACTTCTTGATGTAAGGATATGTTTTTGCTTGCCATAAAGTTGACGAACAAGTGATATATCCGATAGAAGCAGCTTTACGCAAATCACCTTCCTGATATGAATTTATCAACTCTGGCATGGGTGCATTATTACCTTCACCTGTTTGAGGCTGAGGATTTGATGTACCTGATAACGTAAATAATTCAGCAGCCGTCATAGGTCTTGGCATGAAGTTATACATGAATGATCCTTGAAATCCATTCGCACCTTCTTGGTACTGAACCTCAAAAACACTTTCAGCATTATTCTTGTTCGAAGTACTATTCGTAAATGCATTGTTATAATCAGGCATTAAAGAATAACTTCCTTCAGCAACGATCTCACGGCATAATTTTTCTGCACCAGCCCAGTTTTTCTGAATCAAATACAAATTAGCCAAAAGAGCTCTTGCAGCTCCAGCCGTAGCACGGCCTGCCTCTTGTGTAGCCTTTGGTTTTAAACCGGCAATAGCACCTGTTAAATCACCGATGATGATTTTTGAGATATCATCCGCAGTTCCAAGCTTTGCAGCAGCTTGTTCACGATTAGCTACAGGAGTTAATTGCAAAGGACCTTTATTGAAATAGCGATAGATTTCAAAATAGGCAAAAGCACGCATAAACTGTGCTTGACCTTTTAGATTAGCTTTGGAAGCTGCATCAAAATCAGCTTTATCAATTAAGGCTAAAATTTGATTTGCACGCGCAATAATCAAATAATCTTGACGATATTGGTTTAATACGTGTGTATTTGTCGTTAAATTATTCGATACGGGGATCGAAAAATCCGCCAAATCCTCTTGTTGTTCTGTCGCACCAAAAGCCGTATTTCTATAATAATACGTATTATCCGAGTGCATTTCAGACAATAAATACGAACGGTCATTGTAAATAGTTCGTAATGGAACGTAACAAGCATTCACTGCTTGCGTAAAATCGGCCTCTGTCTTAAAGAAAGTAACCGAACTTAAACTTGTTTCTGGAGTAATTTCCAAAAATTCAGCTGTGCAACCTGATAATCCGATGGCTAACAAACAGCTTAATATGATTTTATTTTTCATTTTTTCTAAAATAAACGTTTAATATTTAGCTAATTAAAAGTTGAAGTTTGCACCCAATGTGAAAGTTCTTGGTACTGGATAGTTGGATAAATCCACACCTGGACTCAAGTTACCACCGTCACCTTGACCGTTTGACTGAGCCGAAGTTTCTGGATTTGGTCCACCCCAATAATTAGTAAACACATAAGCTTGTTGGCATGATGCATATACACGTACCGACTTGTAAACCTTTGTAGGCTTAGCAAATGTATAACCCAACGTGATGTTACGAATCGTAAAGTAAGATGCATCCGCAACAAAACGGCTATTCATCCAGTCACGCTCGATACCAGTTACGTTACCACCACCTACAGTCGTTCCATACATTCCCATTCCAGGATTAGCCTCTGAACGGAAACGATATTTAGCACCATCCACCATGTTAAACACACCGTCTAAGTTGGCAGTCGAGTAAATATGACGAACCAATAATTGATTACCATAAGAACCAGATCCAATGATATTAAAATCCCAATCTCCATAAGTAACATTATTCGTGATACCATATACAAAATCTGGGAAAGGATTACCCATGATAACTCGATCATCCGCGTTTCCACCATAATCAATTACTCCGTTTCCATTCGCATCCTTTAACTTGATACTTCCCACTGTGGAACGTCCTGGAACTTTAGGAGAAGCAGCTAAATCTGCAGCATTTTTGTACACACCATCTGCAATCACACCATAAAATTGACCAAAAGGTTGACCAACCTTAGTAATGTGGAAAGATCCATACACACGGTCAATACCTGGAGCTAAAGCAACTACTACGTTTCTATTAAATGAAATGTTCGCATTTGTAGTCCACTTAACTTTACCTGTAGTATTGGTTGTATTTACAGAGAACTCATGTCCCCAGAATTTAATTTCTCCGATGTTATCATTGAAGTTACCAAAACCAGACTCTTGAGCAATTTGTACCGCATATAATAAGTTGGTCGTATTCTTAGTATAATAATCATAAGCAAAATTAATTCGATTATTAAACAAGTTTAAGTCCAAACCTAAATCCAATTGCGTTGTAGTTTCCCAACCTAAGTTTGGATTCGCTAATGAACTTACTGCAGCACCTGTAGCCACTGTATTTCCAAACACACCATTCACTGTATTGTTAATCAATGCATAAGAAGTATAGTTACCTAAGTTATTATTACCAATAATACCCCAGCTACCTCTTAATTTCATGAAAGTAACAGCAGGCAAATCAGACATGAAAGCCTCATCCGAAACAACCCAACCAGCACCTACGGATGGGAAAGTACCCCAACGGTTATTAGCACCGAAACGAGATGAACCATCACTACGAATAGCCGCATTAAATAAATACTTGCCCTTGAAGTTATAATTCAAACGAGCTAAATAAGAAGTCAAAGACCACTCTTGTACTCCTGAAACAGTCGCACCTCTATTGATATTTATCGCACCTTGAATTGTAGGAAGACGATCATCCGCATATGTATCTGCTTGTATTTGAGTAGACTCTTGACGGAAATATTGATTTGTATAACCTCCTAATAATTCAAATTTATGATCATCCCATAATGTCTTTGAATACGTAAGCGTATTCTCATTCAACCAAGACAAGTTTTCAACATTTTGACGAATGGAAACCGCTGTGGTAGGAATAGGAACGTTAATCGCTGATGTAGCATTCGAAGGATTAAAGAAGAAAAACTTCGTTCTTAAAATCTCTCCGTTCATCGAGGACTTAAATTTCAATCCTTTAATAGGTTCTACCTCGATAAATGCGTTTGACAACAAATTAGTTGTTGTTGTTTCATTAATCAACTCATCCGCAGAACGCACCCAGTTGGCATAAGCAAAAATATTACCCGTACTCGCTGGAAAACGGTTAAACTTAGTCAACGTTTTACCATCTGCCTCATAAATAGGCATAATAGGCCACGTATGTAATGCGTTGAACAAAATACCTGTTCCACGATCACCATCCGTTCTTGGCGTATTATCATAAACCATTTGAGGAGCTACGTTGAAACCAACAGTTACCTTATCCGAAATATCATACGTTGAATTTAAACGCAATGAATAACGTTGGTAATCGGTGTTTCTAACCACACCTTTTTGTTGCAAAACTCCTGCAACTAATGAAGTTCTAGATTTTTCTTTATTTGATGAAATCGATAAGTTATAACTTGAAATAGGGGCATCCTTATTTAATAACGCATCATACCAGTCATTGTTCTTTCCCTTGTATTGAGAAGGATTTTGGAACTCAGCAGGAACAGGTTGCTTTGCATCTTCAAAAGACTCTTTCTTGAATTGAGCAAATTCTTCCGCGTCCATCATATCAAGACGACCCTTCATCGGTACATTTTGAGTTCCTGTAAATGCGTTAAAACTTACCGTCATTCCAGCACCTTTACCTTTCTTCGTAGTAATCAACACAACACCATTCGCCGCACGAGAACCATAAAGTGAAGTTGAAGACGCATCTTTTAAGATGGAAATATCTTCAATCTCATCTGGGTTCATCGCACCAATCGAACCTGTGATAGGAAAACCATCCACTACATATAGGGGATCAGAACCAGCCGAAACTGACAATTGACCACGAATACGAACGTTCATACCCGTTCCTGGCTTACCAGTAGTTTGATTAATTTGAACACCCGCTAATTGGCCTTGTAATTTTTGACCAATTTGAGTAACAGGTAAATCTTTCAAATCCTTATATGATATGGTTTGTACAGCTCCAGTAATCTCTTTCTTGTTTTGACTACCATAACCCACAACAACAATCTCATTTAAGGTTTTGTTATCTACTGTTAACGTAACATCAATGGACTTCTGTCCTGTGTAAACTACATCAGCAGAGTTGTAACCTACGGAAGTAATCCTCAAGGTTTCATTTCTGCTCACATTAATTTTAAAATTACCCTCTCCGTCAGTAGAAGCACCACGGGAAGTACCAACAACAGAAACAGATGCACCTATAACAGGCCCGCCATCTGATCCCTTCACTTTTCCTGAAGCAGCTTGTTGTTGCGCCATCAAGGATGTGGACAGAATTAGAAATAGTCCGAGGAATACTCCCCCAATCTGACTTCCAATTCGATAAACAATAGAATTGTTTTTCATAAAAAATAGTTTAGGTTAAATAAAATAAGTTTAGAGGTGTTAAATCAAGTTTACACTCTTTTTAACGTAACAATTTTAACATCATTTATCCTATTAACTATCCTTATAGGCATTAGGATAGTTAAATTTTTTATCAATTTATTTAAATTAAAATTTTAAATGTTCTTCTTAAATAAAAAAGATAATTTGAACAACCTTGGTATATTTATATTAAATAATTTTTAAGATATGCAATCAACACGAAGATCTTTTTTACAAATTTCTAGTTTGGGACTAATTAGTGTACCTATATTTAAATCTAGCGAGCTATTTGCACCATATAACATAAATAGAATTTCAGAAGCACCCTTAATTCAAAACGAAGAGCGTATAGCCCGTATTGAAAAAGCACAAAATCTTTTAAGGCAAAATAAAATGGTTGCCCTTGTTTTGGATGCCGGAACCAACATGGAATATTTTTCAGGAATTCATTGGAATCCTTCAGAAAGGTCTATTTTGGCCATCATTCCAGCTACCGGAGAGATCACCTATATATGCCCATCTTTTGAGGAAGATCGATTTCTTGAGGTCAAAAAAATAGGTTCAAAAGTTCACACATGGGAAGAGCATGAAAATCCATTTCAATTAGTTATTCAAGTCTTAAAAAATATAGGCTATAATCAAGGCCAAATAGCCATCGAAGAACAAACACGTTTTTTCATTTCCAATGGAATCAAAAAAGCGGGTAAAGGATTTAAAATAGTCAGTGGCGACCCGATTACGATTCCTTGCCGACTTATTAAATCGAAAAATGAAATTGCCCTGATGCAAAAAGCCAATGATATGACGGCCATCGCCATTCAATACGGTTTAACATTTTTATCTGAAGGAATCAGCCCCTCCTCTATTTCACAAAAAATTGCGGCTAAACAAGCTGAATTAGGTGGACAACACCGATTTGCCTCGGTAACTTTTGGGGTAGCAAGTTCTTTCCCCCATGGAAGTTCAAGAAAACAAATACTTAAGAAAGGAGATATCGTGATGCTCGACTGCGGATGTAGTTATGGCGGATATGAGTCAGATATTACAAGAACGATTGTTTTTGGTCCCGCATCCGAAAAGCAAATTAAAATTTGGGAACTCGAAAAAAGAGCGCAAGCTGCGGGATTTGCAGCAGCTAAATTGGGGGACCCTTGTGAAAATGTCGATTTCGCAGCGCGCAAGGTTATTATTGACGCAGGGTATGGACCAGGATATAAATTACCCGGATTACCCCATCGAACTGGACATGGAATTGGTATGAACGGACATGAGTGGGGAAATATGGTAAAGGGTAACCAATTAAAACTTCAAGTGGGCATGTGTTTTAGTATTGAACCGACCATCGCCATCCCGAATGAATTTGGAATGCGCCTTGAGGATTGTGTATATATGACTGAAAATGGCCCTAAATGGTTTTCAAAACCAAGCCCATCCATCGACCAACCTTTTGAACTAAGCTAATTTAAAATATTGGTTCACACAGTCGGGAATATCGCTGGAATAATGTGACACATAGATGAGTGTGGTTTGACTATTTGAACAGATATAGTTCAAAATTTCTTTTACCCGATGAATTTGTTCCTCATCCAATCCTTGGCAAGGCTCATCCAAAATCAATAAAGGCGGATTCTTAACCAAAGCCCTAGCTAATAAAACCATCCGCTGCTCGCCTGTTGAGATTTGCTGAAACATCCGATCTGCCAAATGAGAAATCCCAAAAACACCTAACCATAAAGCGATCCGTTTATGTTGATCTTCCGAAATTTTCTTATATACCCCCAAAGTATCGAACAATCCTGAACCTACGACATTAAAAACATTCGCTGGCTCTCTAAAATAAACATGAAGCTCAGGACTGACATATCCGATTCGTTTTTTTATATCCCAAATACTCTCACCAGTCCCTCGCTTTCGATCAAATAAAATAATGTCTTGCGAATATGCCTGAGGATTGTCTGCTGTTATTAAACTTAATAAAGTAGATTTACCCGCCCCATTGGGACCCGAAAGAGCCCAACGAGCGCCTGAATTGACTTCCCAATGTATCCCCGATAAAATTACTTTTTCTCCATAGGAAATGGTCACGTCATTCATATGAACGGCCTGTTGGAATGTCTCGTAAACCTGGGCCGACTTGATCAAATCATCCATCACCGTGTGATTGAAAACAAATTTATCAACCCTACGGAACGATTCATAAGCGGATACCGGACCATCCCAGGTAACACGACCCTCTTCTAAATACATGACTCGATTTACGCATGCCGGCAAAGCGGAAGGAGAATTGATCAAAATAAATTGAACTGAATTTTCTCTAAGCTTTTCCAAACAAGTAGACAATATTTCCCTCCCTTCCACATCAAGACCTAAAAAAGGATTATCCAAAATAAGCCAATCTGGATCACTTAGGACCGATTTAACTAATTGCAAACGCTTATTTTCACCGTTGGAAAGGGTGACTAAGGGCTTATCAATCAAATGGCCAAGCATAAAAAAGCCCAACCAATATGCTACTAATTCTTCATCTTCATTGGACAATTCCTCCCGAATCGTATAGGCATCCCCCGCATCAGCAGAATTAAAGCGCTGCTGCAGATAAAAATCCTGCATATTGCTCCGATTTTTAAAATGATGCTGTTGCTCAACCAACAAGATACTAGGATGAACTCGGTTTGTTCTAGATTTGAAATAAACGGATCCCGTTCTAAATAATCGACCTGATAAGGCTTTGGCTAAGGTTGTTTTTCCGGAACCGACGGGCCCTACAATCGCCAGACAATCATCTTCGGCAAGATTAAAGCTAATATCAGTCAATACTTTTGAACCTCCATAGGAAGCACTTAGGCAATCGATGATAGCTATAGGTTCCCCCATCAAATGCGCTCGTCTTTGATTTTTTCAACCACAGCAGGATCTAATAAGGTAGAAGTATCCCCTAAATTTGATACATCCCCTTCCGCAATTTTTCGTAAAATCCGACGCATAATCTTACCTGATCTCGTTTTAGGTAAACCACTGACAATCTGAATTTTATCTGGCCTAGCAATAGCACCAATAATTTTCGTTACGGTAGCCGAAATATCCTTTTTAATTTGATTCGGATCATGAGTGGCATTATCCATAATCACATAGGCATAAATCCCCTGACCTTTTATATCATGAGGATAGGCGACTACGGCAGATTCAATCACTCCAGAATGCATATTAATGGCATTTTCTACCTCAGCGGTTCCAATGCGGTGACCTGAAATATTCATCACATCATCCACTCGGCCAGTAATTCGGTAATATCCATCCCCATCTCGCAAACAACCATCCCCTGTGAAATACAAATTTTCATAGGTGGCAAAATAGGTTGTCCTACATCTTTCATGATCTCCATAGGTAGTTCGTATCATACCTGGCCATGGAAATTTGATACATAAATTACCTGATACGCCATTTCCAATAATCTCTTCACCCTTTTCATCCACCAAAATAGGCTGAATTCCGGGTAAAGGTAAAGTTGCATAACAAGGTTTGGTTGGCGTTAAATGAGCCAAAGGCGAGATCATGATTCCACCCGTTTCTGTCTGCCACCAAGTATCTACAATGGGGGATTTTTTCTTACCTATATGTTCATTATACCAATTCCAGGCTTCTTCATTTATAGGTTCGCCCACCGAACCTAATACTTGCAAGGAACTTAAATCCTTATTTTTGACAAAATCAAGTCCAAAAGCCATCAATGACCTAATGGCTGTAGGCGCTGTATACAATATATTGACTTTGAATTTTTCCACGATATCCCAAAAACGACCCGCATCTGGGAAGGTAGGTATACCCTCAAACATAACACTCGTTGCACCCGAAGCTAATGGACCATAAACAATGTAGGTATGGCCTGTGATCCAACCTATATCCGCGGTACAAAAATAGATTTGGCCTTTTTTATATTGAAATATATTCTGAAAAGTATAGGTTGCAAAAACCATATAGCCCCCGCAGGTATGCACAACGCCTTTTGGTTTACCCGTAGATCCTGACGTATATAAAATGAAAAGTGGATCTTCGGAGTCCATGGGTTCTGCCACAAAATCCGTTAATCCCAAAGATTCCATTCGCGACATTTCCTGGTCATAAAAAACATCACGTCCTTTTTCCATCGAAATAGCCGATTTTGAGCGCTCAACAACGATTACTCGTTCTACAGATGGACATGAGGTTAATGCCTCATCCATGATATTTTTCAAACAAATTTCTTTATTTCCACGAAATGATCCATCGGCCGTTACGACAATATTGCATTGCGCATCTTGAATACGATCCGAAATGGATTGCGCAGAAAAACCACCAAAAACCACGGAATGAATCGCACCAATACGAGCACAAGCCAACACGGCCACTTCCAATTCAGGAATCATCGGCATATAAAGGCATATACGATCCCCTTTCTTCGCACCATTCTGTTTTAGCACGTTGGAAAACGTACAAACTTGTTGATGTAATTCTCGGTAGGAAATATTTCTTGATGCTTCATCGGGATCATTTGACTCCCAAATAATCGCAATGTCATCCCCGTTATTTTCTAAATGCCTGTCTAAACAATTCTCCGTAATATTTAATTTTGCCCCTCCAAACCATTCTATTTTAGGTTCGGTAAAATTCCAATCCAACACGCGATCCCATTTCTTTTTCCACGTAAAATGCTCGGCTATATTCGCCCAAAAAGCTTCAGGATTATCGACGCTTAAATGGTACGATTGTTGGTATTCTTCAAAAGATTTTACTTGTAAATTCATCATTAAGGCTATTTAATCATTACTCTTATACTCATTCTGTAAGGCATAAAGTCCAAAGACACACATTCCACCGGTTAGCAAAGGCGCTAAAATAAACGTATAAATGATGGCAGGAACTACATTATCCATGCCCCCTTTTTCAAACAATAGTAATGATTGTTCAAAGACCAAAAAATATCCTGCAGCTAAGCCAAGCAAGATCCAAACTATTCCAAAAATCTGTCTTATTCCATTCATAATTAATCGTTAATTTCTTTATCTTTTCCATTGACATACAAGAGTCCTATCACAAAGCAAACCCCGCCAATAATAATGGGATACCATAAACCCTCTAAATAAGGTTTATCATATGGGATTGCTTGGCCAGCGGCAACAGCCACTTCATTTGCCGTGCTAGCCTTAGCAGCTAAATAGGTCGCCACCGCAGGAAGTAATCCTCCAAAAATTCCATTTCCAATGTGATAGGGCAAAGACATAGAGGTGTAGCGAATAGCGGTTGGGAACATCTCGACAAGAAATGCAGCAATCGGCCCATAAACCATGGTTACGTACAAAACTTGGATAAAGACTAACAAAATTAAAAACCAAAAACTGGATGAACCCACATGAACGATCCTTTTTACTTCCGGTTTTTTGGGATTTTTACCTGGAAAAATCGTGGTCAACGATGATTCCTCTAATGTCAATTTAGAACCATCTGTATACGAAAATTCCGTCTTCACCGTCTTCTTCAAATCGACACTATTTGGTATCATGAAATAGTCCGTATGAATCACCTTTGAACCAGCCACTTCTGTTTTTAGGGACACATCAGCAGCTTCATACATAGCTTGATAAATGGGTCGGTAGGTACAAATGGCCAATAACATTCCGGTCAGCATGACTGCTTTTCGGCCAATTTTATCTGAGAGCCAACCAAAAAAGATGAAAAATCCAGTGCCCCCAGCTAAAGAAGCAGCAATGATGTAATTGCTTTGCTCAAATTCGATATTGGCTACTTTTTGAAGGAAAGAAAGGGCATAAAACTGACCCGTATACCAGACCACTCCTTGGCCCATCGTAGCTCCAAATAAGGCCAATAAAACAAATTTGAAATTCAATTTTTTACCAAAAGATTCTTTTAGTGGATTTGCCACAATTTTCCCTTCTTGTTTTGCCTTTTCAAACATAGGCGACTCGTCCATATTTTTGCGAATAAAATATGAGATACCCACCATGACGATGGATATGAGGAATGGGATACGCCAACCGAAATTCGCGAATGCCTCAGCGCTCATCGATTTTTTAGTTGCCAAAATGACCAATAATGAAATAAATAAGCCTAAAGAAGCGGTAGTTTGAATCCAAGCGGTTCGATACCCTCTTTTTCCAGGTTCTGAATGTTCAGCTACGTACGTTGCCGCACCTCCATATTCACCGCCTAGAGCCAAGCCCTGCAATAATCTCAAAATCAAAACAAGCAAAGGAGCAATAAAACCGATGGTCTCATAACTCGGAATTAAACCGATCGCGAAAGTTGAAAAGCCCATGATCAACAAAGTAACCATGAAGGTATATTTACGGCCAATCAAATCCCCTAAGCGTCCAAAAAACAAAGCACCAAAAGGTCTGACCACAAAACCTGCGGCAAAAGTAGCCAAAGTAGATAAAAACGCAGCGGTGGGGTTATCAGAAGGAAAAAATTTAGTGGCTATCACGACGGATAAGCTACCAAAAATATAAAAATCGTACCATTCAATTAGGGTTCCGACAGATGAGGCGGCGATAACTTTACGAAGTTTTTTCTTGTCGACCTGTTCGGAGGATAAATTTGAAGTCATATGCTAGGTTTCTCGTGATAAAATCACTTGTGACGACAAATTAAGCAATATTTCATTATTTTTAGAAAAAATTAATCTTAATGATGAAAAAAATGCCCTTCAAACCGATTGAATTCTAGGCATTTTAAATACATAAATTGATATAGCAGGAAATTAAATTTTCGTCGCAAAAATTACCTTTGAGGGTAATATTTCTCAAAAATTATTATATCATTGTGGTACATTAAAATTTACAATAAAACCTATTTCAATATGTCAAATCAAAACAATCAATCTCGTCGTCAATTTTTGATCAACGGGTCATTAGCTTCTTTAGGAGTTTTATGGGCAAGTCAGGCAGCTGTTTCAAGCACATTATTTGCAGGAAAGCCTAATTCTAAATTTGGAGGTGTTCAAATTGGAGCCATCACTTATTCATTCCGCAGCATGCCTGGTAGTATTGATGATTTAATTAAATACTGTGTAGAATGTAATATTAGTGCAATTGAATTAATGGGAGATGCTCCTGAAGAATATGCGGGCAAACCAAAAAATACAATGGCTAGACCGAATTATGTTCCAGGTCAGCCACGTCAGCAGATGACAGATGAGCAAAGGGCAGCTATGGCAAAATACAATAAAGATGTAGCTGATTGGCGTTCAAGTGTATCGATAGATAAGTTTGTTGAAGTAAGAAAAATGTTCAACAAGGCAGGTATTTCAATATATGCATTCAAACCCAACGCTTTAGGTCCAAATAATACCGATGAAGAAGTTGAATATGCGTTAAAAGCTGCGAAGGCTTTAGGAGCAAATTCCGTAACCATTGAATTACCTACTGATCTAAAACAATCTCAGAGATTAGGCGATTTAGCGTCCAAACATAAAGTATACATCGGATATCATGCGCATTTACAGGCAACAGATACTGCTTGGGATGCAGCTTTAGCACAATCACCATATAATTCCATGAACCTAGATTGCGGACACTACATTGCTGCTGGTGGTCCAAATACAACTGCTTCATTATTAGCTTTAATCGAAGCAAAACATGACCGCATTACAAGCATGCACATCAAAGACCGCAAGAATAAAGAAAATGGAGGTCAAAATGTTGCTTGGGGCCAAGGAAATACACCATTGAAAGATATCTTAGGGTTATTGAAATCTAAAAAATACAAATTCCCTGCTTCGATTGAATTAGAATATGATATTCCTGCTGGTTCTGATGCAGTCCAAGAGACCAAAAAATGTGTAGAATACGCGAAAGCGATCCTTTCATAAAATAAGAATACATAGATGAATCGCGTTGTTAATCGACAATTTTGATTAGCAACGCGATTTTATATAAGCCAAAAAAAATAAAACCATGAGGTCAAAATCTACTTTTTTCATCGTTCTGATAAGCTTTTTAACTTTCGTCATGAATGCACAAGAAATCGCAAATCCATATGGATTAACCACCCAAGTAAAAACTAAATATGGTACGTTGGAAGGAACCTTCGATACCAGAACAAAAATTGCCAGTTTTAAAGGTGTTCCCTTTGCGCTACCTCCAGTAGGGGCCTTAAGATGGAGAGAGCCGATGGACCCAAAACCCTGGAGTGGCGTTTTACAAGCTAAGAAATTCGGTCCGAAAGCAATCCAAGCTCCCTTATTTGGTGATATGGGTTTTCGTAGCAATGGAATGAGCGAGGATTGTTTATATCTAAACATTTGGTCACCTAATCCAAAATCGACTGCCAAATTACCTGTATTAGTCTATTTTTATGGAGGTGGATTTATGGCCGGTGATGGCTCAGAGCCCAGATATGATGGAGAAGTAATCGCTCAAAAAGGAATTGTTACCGTCACGGTCAATTATCGTTTGGGCTTATTAGGTTTCTTTTCTCATCCTGAGTTAACGAAAGAATCCCCACATAAGGCCAGCGGAAATCAAGGTTTATTAGACCAATATGCCTCATTGAAATGGATCAAAGAGAATATTGAAAATTTCGGAGGTGATCCAAACCGTGTGACCATCGCCGGTGAATCAGCAGGGTCGATGTCGGTAAGTGCCCAAATGGCTTCTCCCCTTTCTAAAAACTTAATTCATGGCGCTGTGGGCGAAATTGGAGCCTGGATCGGTTCAGGCTTAGGACCTGTAACGTTACAAGATGCCGAAAAGGTTGGCGTTACTTTTGGCGAAAAAGCAGGTGCTAAATCTTTGAAAGAATTAAGGGATATCTCTACCTTAGACTTATACCAAAAAATGTTAGAGCCAGGAATGCCACGTTTTTCAGCATGCATCGATGGATATTTTATTTCAAAAATGTTGCCTGAGATATTTGCCAACAAAGAGCAGGCGATGGTTCCATTGCTATTAGGCTGGAATTCAGAAGAGATGAATTATAAGTCCATGACGAAAGGACAGCCAATAACTACAGAAAATTATGCAGCGGCAGTTAAAGACTTGTACAAAGAAAATGCAGACAAGATTTTAGCTCTTTATCCGGGTAAGTCGGCTGAGGAAGCAGAACAATCAGCTACTGATTTAGCGGGTGACCGATTCATCGGTTTCTCTACTTGGAAATGGTTTGACATGCATCGCAAAAACAGTCAAAATCCAGTTTACAGATATTATTTTGCAAAGCCTAGACCTGAAATGATCGTAAAAGGTGTGCAAGCAGCACTTGCCGGTGGCGTAGTAAAAGCGGATCCAAATGCCCCTAAACAAGCAGCCCCAAAAGGTGCCGTTCACTCAGCAGATATCGAGTATTTCATGGGTAATTTATCAACCAATTTAACCTATGGCTGGACGGCTGATGATCATAAAACATCAAAGGACATGCAAGAGTATTTAGCTAATTTCATTAAAACTGGAAATCCTAACGGGGGCAAATTAGTTAATTGGCCTGCTTCAGGCAAAGAAGCCCAACCCGAGTACATGATTCTAGATGCTAACCCTCGCGTAGTCAAAGGGACAAAAGATGCTCGTTATGAATTATTAGATTCGATTATCTTTAAGAAATAATTTTCGAATCTAAATAAAATTAAAGGCCGTTTTTTAAACGGCCTTTTTTCATGTCTATAATTGATTATTTTTACCAGATCATTTTAATTCAATATGTCAAACTCGATTATCAAATCAGCATTACTATCCTACGGGATGTCTGGACGTGTATTCCATGCCCCTTTCATTGATTTACATCCAGGATTTTCTCTAGCAGGTGCTTGGGAAAGAAGCAACAAAAATATTCAAAAGGATTATCCTGGGGTTAAATCCTATGCAAGTATAGACGAAATTTTAGAAGATCCCACGATCGATTTAGTCGTAGTTAACACGCCCATTTACTCCCATTATGAATATGCATTAGCTGCATTAAATGCAGACAAACATATCATTGTAGAAAAAGCTTTTACGACTAATTTACAAGAAGCCTTAGCATTGGATGCATTAGCTAAATCAAAATCAAAACACATTTTTGTGTACCAAAACAGGCGTTTAGATTCCGATTTCCTAACCGTAAAAAAAATAGTAGATGCAGGCGTATTAGGTGAGCTGGTGGAAGTGGAGATCAGATACGATCGATTTAATGGAGCTCAATCACCCAAATTACACAAAGAAATTCCAGGACCCGGTGCAGGCATCGTGAAAGATTTAGGACCACACCTTATCGACCAAGCCATTTATTTATTTGGATCACCGGAAAAAATATTCGCGGATTTACGAATGACGCGTCCTGAAACCCAAGTAGATGATTATTTTGAAATATTATTCTATTACCCTAACCTAAGGGTACGACTTAGAGGCGGGTATTATTTCAAAGAGCCTGTCCCATCGTTTCAATTGCATGGAAAAAAGGGAAGCTTTTTGAAAGTGAGGGCCGACAAACAAGAAACTGATTTATTGGCCGGTTTAAAGCCAAAGGGAGATGATTGGGGTACAGAAAATGAAGCGGATTTTGGAATATTACACGTAGATGGTCAGGAAAAAATTAGAATTCCATCCGAAAAAGGGAATTTCATGTATTTCTATGAAAATGTATTTGACACCCTTCAGGGGCGAGCTGAACCATTTGTTCCAGCCATGCAGGGAGCTCAATGCATGCAAGTCATCGATGCTGTTTTCGAAAGCGATGCAGTACAAAAAGTGATTCATTTACCTTCTTTATAACCCCACATGGAAATCCCTCCAATGCTTTTCACTCAATTTGAACCTGAATTATCCAAAAAAATTCAGCAAGTTGGCGTAGTCAGAAAATTCAAAGCGGATGAATTCCTGATGAAGACGGGACAGTCGATTCGTTCTGCAGTATTAGTTACCAAAGGCATTATTAAAGTGTTTCGAGAGGATGATGAAGGAAATGAAATATTCATGTACAACCTACATCCAGGAGAGGCCTGTGCTATTTCGATGACTTGTGCGGCCCGACAAATCGCTTCCCAAATCATGGCAAAAGCCCTAATTGATACCGAGGTTATTGCCATTCCCGCCGAGTTAATGGATGAGTGGGGTTCTAAGTATAAATCTTGGTATCAATTTGTATTAGAAACTTATCGATCTCGGTTTGAGGAATTATTGGATACCTTGGATCAAATTGCCTTTAGAAATTTAGATGAGCGATTGCTTTGGTACCTAAAACAGCATCAAAAAAGCTTAAAAACGAATGTCCTGAAGGCCTCGTTTACCGAAATTGCCCATGAACTCAACTCGTCAAGAGAGGTTATTTCAAGGCTTATCAAAAAATTAGCGGAGAAAGGACACATCAAAATGCATAAAAACCAAATTGAAATCATCGACTTAAAAGGACTGTGATAAAAGTCAAATTCGAGTAAAAAATTGACCTAAAATCGCCTTACCAAAAAAGCATAAAATATTTCATATATTGTGCCAGTAGTTTAGATCGATGAATTAAATATCTAATTAAGAGCGAGGGGCTTTGAACATTTAATCGATGTACAGGATGGATTTAAAGCCATTAAAGAATCTGAGAAATTCAAATTACCGTAATAGGTATGCCCTACGACATTGTCAAAATGGCATCAACCCTCGCACATTTTACATTTTCTAAACAATAATTTGCACCCTAAATTAACTAAGTTTATGCCCACAAACATCTCACAAAATGGGGACCTAATGCTTATAATTAATCTATTATTGGGCGGATATGCCATTTTCGAAGCAATAAAATCATATGAATTAATGGTGGAAATATTGGGATTAATTGTAGCCACTATGACTCTCTTAAATGTAGGCTATGGCGCACAGGGATGCGGTATCCAATCTCGAAAAACAAAAAAGAAGAAGACTCAACTCATGAAGATTTGGAATATGAAGAAGTTCATTCTAAGTAATATTGAGAAACCTAAGGAGGGATTTTTGGAGGCTTTGCTCTTGACTTTTTATTTGCGACCATTGACCATGGGTCGTAGACGGGATTAATGCACAAACATTTTTCTCACTCAATCTATGGGGCATTAGCTGTCTCATATATTTATTAGCATAGATTAAGTTCATCCAAATGTATTGGTTATCAATGTATTTGCATCAAATCATAGAAATGCAATAGCTCATTCATCCAAGATGTTTATTCATTGACAAATGATGAATTTTTCTTAACAGCTATGCTCAGGGAATATATTAATTGGAAGGTCAAAATTAAGTTTTAAGGCAAAGGGGTCCTCCCTTACTTATTTGCATACCAATCTTTAATCGGCTTATAGGGTCCAAATTTATGTTGTTCCTCTGAGAAAGGATCCACATAGGGCCCAAATGGATGATCAAAAGGTTTTTTGGCAATTTTAGGCCAATCCATAGACAAATCTTTGCTGGGCCTAGGCATCGAATTAACATAAGCAGCCACATCCCAAGCTTCCTCATCCGTTAATACAGGCTTTTCGTAGGTCGTACCTTGAGGCATATTGTATTTCACGTAACCCGCAAAATTCGAAATTCGAAACAAGCCAGCCCCATGATTATAGCTATTTTTACCCCATAAAGGTGGGTAAGTATAGGATTTGCCATTTTCGGCCAATAAGCCTCCCCCATCTGCTTGATGACAAGACTGACATTTAGCCACATAAACCTCCAAACCCTTTGTGGGATCGCAAGCCCTTTTCATTCCTTTCAATTTAAATATACCTGAACCTCTAGGAATCTTATCTTTCTCCACGTCATTTCCAAGCCATTTAATGTAAGCTAAAATGGCGCGCATCTCTCTGCCCGTAGAATCTAAAGCCTTCCCATTTAAACTCCGTTGGAAGCAATCATTAACGCGCTTAATTTGATTTTCCTTGGTACCTGAACGGGCTCTGAATTTCGGATAGGTCGATTGAACTGCAAAATAATTATTTCCCCAAGGTTGGGTTCCCGCATTCAAATGACAATTCTGGCAATTCATCCCATTGGACATTTGTAATACTGAACCCTTAGGACCTAAATATTCAGAAGTATGCGCAATTAATTCTCGGCCATATTTCACTAAATCTCTTTCACTCGAATCCAAATACATCATCCTCCAATCGGAAGGCGCTGTCCAAACATGATTAAAATTTGTATCAGGGGCCACAAAATCTTGAATCGAATCGGTTGATTGTTCTGTGCCAATGGACCGCTGATCAAAAACCAACAAGCCTAAAATGGCAAATAACAACAACAGGGATCCATATAAAAATATGGATAATCGTTGGAACTGTTTTTGATCAGGTAAACTCACAAGGATTTAATTTAAAATTCAAGCCCAAAAGTATCAAAAAAATAAATGAGAAAGGTGATAATTATCACGTAATGCATCATAGGCTTAAGCTAATATTACAATACAAAAAACAATCGCACATGAAAACCCATCACAACATTGTAATCGTAGGCGGAGGTAATGCCGGGATTTCCGTGGCATCCCAACTCCTTCGAAAGGATGCTAATTTAGACATTGCAATCATAGACGGAGCCAAAAAACATTATTATCAGCCCGCTTGGACGCTAGTGGGAGGTGGCGAATTTGACATCAAAGATACCGAGCGAGATGAGGCCACGGTTATTCCTGAAAAGGCGACATGGATCCAACAAATGGTGACCATTTTCAAACCAGAAGAAAATAAAATAACCTTAGTGGATGGAAATGATTTATCATATGAGTATTTAATTGTTGCTCCAGGCATTCAATTAAATTGGTCTGAAATTAAAGGATTAAAAGAGAACCTAGGAAAGAATGGCGTTTGTTCCAATTACAGTTTTGAATCCGCTCCTTATACTTGGGAATGTCTACAAAATACAAAAGGCTCAAATGCCATTTTCACCAATCCACATACCCCGGTCAAATGTGGGGGTGCCCCACAAAAAATCTTGTATCTGGCAGCCGATTATTTCAGAATTCATCAAATAAAAACGCAAGTTCAATTTTGGAGTGGAGGAACACGCGTCTTTGGAGTGGAAAAATATGAAAAAACATTAAAAAAGGTCATCGCGCGCTATGGAATTCAAACTCATTTTTTTGTTAAACTCGTGGAGATCGACGGGCCTAATAAAAAAGCGAAATTTGTTGGTTTTGGTGAAGCCAACAAGGATCAAGAATATTGGGTTAGCTATGACATGATTCATGTTACCCCACCCCAATCCGCACCCGATTTTATTCGCAATAGTCCTTTAGCCAATCCCGCTGGTTGGATCGATGTGGAAAAACACACATTACAACACAATAAGTACAAAAATATTTACGCCTGTGGGGATGCAGCTAATTTACCGGTTTCAAGAACGGGTGCAGCCATCAGAAAACAGGCACCGGTATTAGTCGAAAATTTGTTGGCCGCCATGCATGGAAAAGCCAGTGAAGCATTTTACAATGGCTATTCATCTTGTCCGATTATCACAGGTTACAATAAGTTAGTATTAGCTGAATTTGATTATAATAACATCCCTACTGAGACATTTCCTATTGATCAATCGCAAGAACGTTGGTCGATGTACCAACTAAAGAAATATGTGCTTCCTTATTTGTACTGGAATCACATCTTGCCGGGAAGGTTATAAAAAAAAGCCGCATTAAATAGCGGCTTTTTAACTTAATATTTCAAATAGGCCCAGCCATCTTCCTGTTTTAGGACGACTTCTGAAACGCCTGAGGGTACAAATCCCGATTGAGGCAAAATGGTAGCTTTATCGATTTTACGCTCTCTTATGGTATTTTCACAAGCTACAAACTTGACACCCATCGCGGCCAATTCAGCAATTTTAGCTTGTTGGGTTGTCTTGGAAGCAATGAGTAAACCAATACCCGAACCATGAGCAACGACCTCAATTTGAGTATTATTACCTAAAGCGACTTGCATATTAGCAATATTTCGCATGACACCATGCCAAACAGTTGTGTCCGCGGTATTGATTTGTAGTACTACTTTATGTGTTTTTTGGGCATAGGCCGAAACAGAAATAAACAGGCCAATGAGTGTAGTTAAAATTAATTTTTTCATCTTATGATTTTTTTTAAAACTAGCATTTTAAAATTATGAAAGCAAATTGGAATGAACGATTCAACACAGAAGATTTTCAATATGGGACCTCTCCAAATGATTTCTTTAAATCACAAATAGACCCTTTAAAATTAGGGAGAATATTGATACCAGCAGCCGGAGAAGGTCGCGATGCAGTATATGCCGCAAAATTAGGTTGGGATACCTATGCATTCGATCAAAGTGAACGGGGCCAAGCAAAAGCATTGAAATTAGCCAATCAGCATCGAGTGAGTCTTCATTATAATTGCTCAGATGCACTCCAAGTCAGGTTCCCTACCGAGTCATTTGACGCAATTATGTTGACCTATTTTCATCTAAATCCAGAATCTAGATCACAATTCCATGCCAAATGTATCCATTGGTTAAAGCCAGGTGGAATTATCATATTGGAAGGATTTAATAAATGCCAACTCCCTCTGCAGTCTGGGGGCCCTAAGAATATCGACTGGTTATATGACAAAAAAACTCTTGAAACTGATTTCAACGAATTAGAGATTATTCTATTGGAGGAGAAATTAAGAGTATTGGATGAAGGGCCATTACATCAAGGCATGGCAGAGGTAATCCAAATGGTTGCCAAAAAGCAAATGGTTAATTAGGTTTCATTTTTGAATTTTCGGACAAAAGTCACGAATTGGGATAACTGAATGCGGTAGATTTGTATATAAATACAACAAATATGATCGCATTAATAAAAAGTTTATTCGGATTGGGGGAAAAAGTAAATGTAAAAGAACTTATAGCCAATGGTGCTATCGTTCTCGATGTTCGATCTCCTGCAGAATTTAAAGATGGACACATCAAAGGGGCACTTAATTTTCCTCTGCAACATTTAACCTCACAAATGAACAAATTAAAGAAAGAACAAGTTATTGTAACTTGCTGCCGTTCGGGAAGTCGCAGTGGAATGGCAAAACGCATGTTAAAGTCCAATGGATTTCTACACGTGCATAACGGAGGTCCTTGGACTAATTTAAGATAACACGAAGACAAAAAACGAATATCATGAGCAAATTCAGCGAACTTTTAAAAACACAAGAACCTGTTTTAGTTGATTTTTCAGCGGAATGGTGTGGCCCTTGTAAACAATTGAAGCCTATTTTAGAGCAATTAAAGTCTAAAATTGGCGATTCAGCTAAAATCATCAAGATTGACGTGGATAAAAACAAATCATTATCGGATCAATTTCAAATCAGGTCTGTGCCGACCTTGATTTTATTTAAAGATGGGAAATCGGTTTGGCGCCAATCAGGGGTTGTTCCAGCCAATACGTTAGAAGGAATTATCAAGCAATATGTGTAAACCTTATCATCCCTAAAAATTATACTCCAAAAAATAAATGATTTCAAAATGAAAAAAACAGCTATCTTTTTGTCCCTCGTGTTTCTTATATTTTCATGCAGTCAAAAAGAAGGGCAGCAAAATCTTGAAGCATCGGCCTTCCAAAAGGCCATTCAATCGGAGTCAATCAAACAAATTTTAGATGTTAGAACTTCAGAAGAATTTCAAAACGGACATTTAGAGGGTTCGGTCAATGCAGACATCCAGTCGCCTGGTTTCCAACAAGTTGTTTCTAGTTTAAATAAAAAAGAAACCGTATTCGTTTATTGTCTTTCTGGGGCAAGGTCGGCCTCCGCCGCTGGCCAATTAAAAGAAATGGGCTTTTCAAAGATCGTTAATTTAACGGGAGGGATGCTCGCTTGGCAATCAGCTAATTTACCCGTTGCCACAAGCCAAACGTCCAATGCATCTAATGGGCTAACAGAAACTACTTTCGCGGCTAAAATAAAAGGAAAGCCGATGGTCATCATTGACTACAATGCTACTTGGTGCGGCCCTTGCAAACAACTAAGTCCTATTTTAAAGGCATGGGTAAAAGCCCAAAAGGGGGCTGTTGAGCTCATCGAAATCGACGTAGATGATAACCAAGAACTCGCAAAATCTAAAAAAATCGAAGCGATACCCTACCTTGAAATGTATAAAAATGGAGAAAAAACCTGGTCAAGTGTAGGCTTGATTGGTCAGGAGGAATTAGATAAATCCCTAGGTAAATAGGGATTAGGTAATAGGGATTAGGTAATAGGTAATAGGTAAAAAGTTGTTGATGCCTGATTAACGTTGACCGTTATTGTGATTTTGAAACCTTAGATTAAATATTCATTTATAGGTTTCAGTTATTTTTTATTTACCTAATTTTACCCTTATTAGACGTATTTAATTTA
>SXGQ01685042.1_pt1 | contig 29223 bp, 32 predicted proteins | sample 3178371 | NCBI WGS metagenome assembly SXGQ01 (sample SAMN11356859, study PRJNA531348) | freshwater metagenome | isolation source: freshwater sample F1-20 | place: China: Fuxian Lake, Yuxi | collected 2017-12-25 | reverse complement strand
TCCACGCGCCGACCATGAGTGGTCCGGTGGCCGGAACGCTGATGATCGAACCCACCGAGAGCGAGACCCAAGCCGAGATCGACCGCTTCTGCGATGCGATGGTGGCCATCCGCGTCGAAATCGACGACGTGGCCGAGGGTCGGATCGCCATGGACGACAGCCCCTTGCGACACGCTCCGCACACGGTCGCCGATCTGATCGGAGAATGGGATCGGCGCTATCCCCGCTCGGCTGGTTCGCCGTCACTGGTGGTCGGCTCGGCCTACCATGCGCCGGTCAGTCGGATCGACGCGGCTTTCGGTGATCGGAATCTCGTCTGTACCTGCGAGCCGGTCTCGTCCTACGCCTGATCCGTGGGTAGGTTGGCGCCATGGCCGCCAAGAAGAGTCCCCCGCCCAATCCGCCCGAGGAATCCGGTCATGGTCTGGGTGACGTTCTGTCGTTCATCGGCGGTGTCAACCCGTTGGCGGTCGCCGGCAAGGCCGTGGAGACGATGGTTCAACTCACGAGTGAGATGGTGCAGTCGTTGAGCAACTTCAACGACACGATGCGTGAACTCAACACGGCAGCTCGTCGGGTCAACTCGTTACTCGATGACATCGAAGCACCGATTCGGGTCATCGTTCCCCAGGTCAAGAACACGATGAAGAAGGTCGATGGCGTGATCGGTCAGGTCGGTTCGCTGCCGGCCGATGTCGCCAAGGCGGTGTCGACATTGGGCGATCTCGCCTCTCGCCTCGGTCCGCTCGCGCAGTTCGCCGAGAGCGCCGGTGGAATGTTCGGAATCAAGCCACCGTCGCGGTCCTGAACCCTTCAGCTCTTGCTGACGAAAGGTAACGGAACGACCTGACCCGGAAGTTCGGTGCCACGAAGGTCCACGCTCACCCGTGAACCTTGTTCGACGTCGGGGCTCAGGAAAGCAAGGGCGATCCCGTGTCCGAGGATCGGCGAGAAGTTGCCCGAGGTGATCGAACCGATCTCGACCCCGTCGAGGCGTACCGGACAATCGGCTCGTGGGGGTCGACGGCCTTCGGTCGCGATTCCGCGCAACCGGCGACTCGGACCCTTCTCCTTCTCGATCTCGAGCGCCCGCCGTCCACGGAAGGTCGGCTTCTTCCAGGCGACGACCCAGTCGAGTCCCGCCTGGAGGGGTGTGATGCCGGCACCGAGCTCGTGTCCGTGCAGAGGCAGACCGGCCTCGAGACGCAGGGTGTCGCGGGCTCCGAGGCCAGCGGGAGCGATTCCGGTGTCCAGAAGTGCTCGCCACAACTCGGCCGCTGATGCACTCGGAATCGAGATCTCGACCCCACGCTCACCGGTGTATCCAGTGCCCGCCACCGTGCACGTGATTCCTCGCCAATCGAGGACCTCGACGTCGTTGCGACCCACGCTGGCGGCTTCGGGCATCACGCGCGCGAGATGGTCGGCGAACTTAGGTCCTTGGACGGCCAGCACTGCTCGTTCGGCGGTGATGTCGGAACCTCCGACAGCGGCCACCACGCGGTCGGTATTCGACGCGTTCGGCATGACGTCGAAGGTTTCGCCATCGGGTCGCCACCAGACGATGATGTCGTCGAGCACCGAACCGTCGGAGTCGTCGAGGAGGTGCGTGTATTGAGCGCGGCCGGGGCGGATCTTGTCGAGATCGTTGGTCAATGTCTCTTGGAGTCGTCGATGGGCGTCAGGGCCGCTCACACGAACCGTGCCGAGGTGCGAGACGTCGAAGACAACCGCGTCCTGACGGCAGGAAAGATGCTCGGCGATGGTTCCCTCGGCGTAGTTGAGTGGCATCTCCCATCCGCCGAAGGGGGTGATCTTCGCGCCGAGTCGACGATGTTCGGAATCGAGTGGTGAGAGACGATTCGACATCAACCGACGCGACGAGCAGGGGTCTCGACCTGCTCGGCGAGATCGGGGTAGAGGGCCACGATCTGACCGTCGACCTGATCCTTCACGTGGGCCAGCGGAAGGAGATTGAGGACGCCCTGGCCCTTGCGGACGACGTCGATGAGATCGTCACCCTGGCACAGAACCACGCTGCTGCCGTCGATCACGATGTGCGCCGACGTGATGTCGTGCTCCACGTGATGGCGTAGGTAGGCGAACACTTCCCGAACCGATTCGAGACGGATGCCGGCGTCGAGGAGGCTCTTGACCATACGGAGTTCGAGGAGGTTCCGGTAGCTGTAGTGACGGCGGGATCCACTCCCCTTCGCTTCGGACACCGAAGGCCGAACGAGATCGGTGCGGGCCCAATAGTCGAGCTGGCGATAGCTGATGCCGACGATGTCGGCGGCCTGTGTGCCTGAGAATGTTCCGGGCGCCTGATTCACGTTCGACCTCACTGACAAGCGTGTAGTTACGCGGGTGTGGAGGGTACGGCTCGACACCACCGGCGTCAACGTCCGCCGTCGATCAGGGGGCGAAGTCCTCGGGTTTGATGCTGTCGATGAAGTCCCGGAACTCCCCCACGAGCTCGTCGACCTCGGCCGGCGGCGGACCATCGGGAGACTCGGACTCGACATCGTCGTCATCGTCGAGCAGTTCGATCGTCCGACCGGCTTCGTCGAGGACGGAGGACTCGCAATAGATCGAGCACCCGGCACGTAGGGCGATGGCGATCGCATCGGAAGGCCGGGCCGAGACCGAAACCGAACCCGATCGACCGCTCAGCACGAGGTCGGCGTAGAACGTGTAGTCGACGACCTGGGTGATGACCACGCGCTCCAGAACCGCGCCGAGGGCCCCGAGGAGGTCGACCACGAGGTCGTGGGTGAGGGGTCGAGCCGGCACGCGACCCTCGAGCGCGAAGCGGATGCTTTCGGCCTCGGGATCACCGATGTGGATCGGCAGGATGCGGCGATCACCTTCGCGCTCGCGCAACACGACCACGTTCACGCGTCCCGGATTCTGCAGCTGAACCCCCACCAGCTCCACGGCGATCATGTCCCGACCATACTCCCCTGCGGAGAGGGCCGGTTCAGCGCGGTTCGCGCAGTGATCCGAGGGCCCGGGTGACGAGAATTGCTCTCAGTCGCCCGCCCAGATCGGTGAGCTCGTCGAGCAGCCGATCGGCTTCGCCCTTGGCGTCGGGTGACCGGCGACGAACGACGGGCAGGACGCGTTGTTCGAAGAGACCAGCCTCACGTTCGGCGGCTGTCTTCCATGCCTTGAGGTGGCGGACGTCGAACCCGGCTTCCACGAATCCGCGGGCAACCTCGGCGATGGCGAGATCGTGTTCGTCGTACAAGCTGGTCGAACCAACCGGGCGACCGTCGGCCTTGGGCGCGATGAGGCCATAACCCTCGAGTTCGGCGAGAGCCTCGGAAGTGAGGCCGCTGAGGTCGATGATTTCGTTCCGGTTGTAGGTGGGCAGACGTCCGAGCGAGTCGGACGGGTCCGGTGGCGCTGGTCGTTTCGGTTGCCGGTCGACGATCACCTCACGCCGGGGGCCACGAGATCGGCTCGGATGAGACGCCTCCGCCGGACGGTCGATTCCCTCCGGCGGTGTTTCGAGTCGGTCCTTGATCACACGAAGCGGAAGGAAGTTCTCACGTTGCTCGCGCAGGATGAACTTCAGTCGCTCCACGTCCTCGTCGTAGAACTTTCGGTAGCCCGATGACGTTCGTTCGGGAACGATGAGACCTTGACTCTCGAGGAATCGGATCTTGGAGATCGTGATGTCGGGGAACTCTTCGAGGAGCAGCCCGAGCACTTCGCCGATCGACAAGTAGGGGCGTTCGGAGACCGGACGCGAGTTCACTCGTGTTCCGCCGGCGCGAGGAAGAGGAGCCGAAAACGACCGATGAGAATCTCGTCGCCCTGTTGGAGCACGACCGAATCGGATCGACGTTGGTTGACATACGTCCCGTTGAGCGACCCGACGTCGCGTAGAACGTATTCGTCACCCTGACGCACGATCTCGGCGTGGCGCCGCGAGACCGAGATGTCATCGAGGCTGACGTCGCTGTCGGGATGGCGCCCGATGCTCGTGGCCGCTCGACCGAGAGAGAAACGCTCACCGGCTTGGGGCCCGGACCGGACCATCAGCGTGGCGGTGAGGGTCGGCGCGAGAGTTTCCACCGCGACATCGCCGTGACCGGCGAGCGGATCACGGGAGTCCACGCGGGTGATCGCTTGGGTTTCGTCACCACCGCGCACGACGGCGGTTCCGCATGACGAGCAGAAGGCGGCATCAGACATTGTGCGTTGTCCGCACTGACGGCAGATGTCGGACATCTCAGGCCGTGAGTTTCCGATAGTCGGCGGCCGACATCAAATGCGAGAAATCTTCGGAGTCGACTTCGATTTCGCAGATCCACCCGTCGGTGTAGGGCGAGCTGTTGACGAGGGACGGATCGTCGGCGAGCGCCTCGTTGACTGCGGAGACTTTGCCGGTCACCGGCGCGTAGATGTCAGACACGGACTTGGTCGACTCGACTTCGCTGAACGTCTCACCTGACGCGACTCGACGACCGATGTCCGGAGCCTGAACGTAGACCACGTCGCCCAAGGCGTCCTGTGCGTAATCGGTGATTCCGATGCGTACGGTCGATCCCGAGACGCGAACCCATTCGTGGTCGGCGGAGTACAAGAGATCGTCGGGGACTTCCACGTCCGTCAATCTAGTTGGTCGACGAGACCCGACGATGGAGCAGACTCGCCCGAATCACCGGCAGGTACCGGGCGGCGGTGTAGTAGCTCAGGACCAAGCCGATCGGCCCGATGATCCACGATGCGACCGAGAAAGCCTCGTGGATCGCGAGTGAACTCTCGCCCATCACGAAACCGGGAAAGGTGAACATCAAGATGAAGGTGGCCCACTTGCCGAGGTAACTCACGTCGAATCGCTCCATGTCGAAGAACAGCGTGAGGATGGCCACCAGGCCTCCGAAGGCGACTTCGCGGACGAGCACCAGCACGCAGAACCAGATCGGGGCCGAACCATCGATCATGATCGCGATGATCGCCACCACGAAGAGCAGACGATCAGCGGTCGGATCGAACATCTTGCCGAACTCGCTCACCTGGTCGAATCGACGGGCGACCCAACCGTCGACCCAATCAGTGGCCCCGAGGACTCCGAGAAGCCAGGCCGCCCAGGCTCGATCGTCGCGACCGAGAAGGAGCCACAGGAAGAGCGGCAGGCAACAAAGGCGGATCAGGGTGATGAAGTTCGGCCAGGTCGCGATGCCCGACCAGACCGAGCGCTCTTCGGAGTTCACACTTCGACTTTAGGGGTTGAGGCTTCCGCGATCCGGCCGGCGACCACCAAGGTCGGGTCTAGTGTTCGCCCATGACATCGGGGATGTTGTGAGGGCGGGGACTCTGGAAGGTCAGGTCGTTCTGGTGACCGGCGGAGGTTCCGGACTCGGAACCTCGTTCGCGCGAAGGCTGGCCGTCGATGGCGCGCATGTGGTGGTCGGTGACGTGAACGAATCGGGAGCCGGTCAGGTCGCGAGCGAGATCGGCGGCGAGGCCGCGGTCTTCGACGTGACCGATTCGGCGGCCTTCGATGCCGTGGTCGACCGCGTGGTCGCTCACCACGGTCGTATCGACGTTCTCATCAACAACGCGGGTATCGCGCCACCTCCCGATCCGGAACGGACCCAGATCTCATTTGCCAACCAGGCCCTGCGGATGGAAGGACGCCTGACCGAACTCACCCCGATCGACGCCACTGTTTCGCTGACCGACGACGCGTGGCATCGCATGATGAACGTTCACGTGAGTGGAACCTTCTACGGAACCCGCGCCGCGCTGCGCCACATGACCCCGCAACGATCGGGTTCGATCGTCAACATTTCGTCGATCATGGGTTTGCGACCGGCGGCCGGTGCTCCTCACTACTGCGCGGCCAAGGCGGCCATCATCGCCCTCACCAAGTCGACCGCCCAAGAGGTGGCGCCGTTCGGAGTACGCATCAACGCGGTGTGTCCCGGCTGGATCGACACGCCGCTCCTCGCACCGATGGATCCTCTCGCCCTGGCCGGTATCCAGATGCAAATCCCGATGGGTCGCCTCGGACGCCCGGAGGAACTTGCCGAGGTCGTGCGATTCCTCGCCGGACCGGAGTCGAGCTACTGCGTGGGCGACGTCTTCGCGGCGTCGGGAGGCTGGGTCTGATGGTGACGATCTTCACCCGCATCATCGACGGTGAGATTCCGGGAACCTTCGTGTGGCGTGACGACGAATGTGTCGCCTTCATGTCCATCAATCCGATGGCCCACGGACACACCCTCGTGGTGCCACGAGCGGAGATCGATCACTGGGTCGACTGTCCGGTCGCTCTGAGTCGCCACCTCTTCGACGTCTCCCATGTGATCGGCCGCGCTCAGCAAGCGGCGTTCGCCTGTGATCGCGTCGGTCTGATCATCGCCGGCTACGAGGTCCCGCATACGCACATCCATGTGATCCCGACGTTCGACATGAGTCAGTTGTCGTTCGCCAACGCGGCCGGCCACGTCGATCGGGATTCCCTCGAGGCCGCCGCCGAAGCGATCCGCAGCGCGTTGCGAGCCGATGGGCGGTCAGAGGTCGTTTGAGAGTCGCTCGATCGGCTCGATCAGATCGGCCGAATTGTTGCGAATCGAATTGACTCGGGTCGAGACGTCCACGACCGTCAGGATCGATTCGGCGGCCGGAACCATGATCTCGCTGAGACGGCCGCGATCACTCAGATCGCGATCGAGCCAATCCCCCCAATCCTCGGACTCCACGATCACCGGCATGCGGTCGTGGATGGGAGACATGACACCGTTGGCGGCGGTGGTGATCACGCAGCAGGAGCGCAACGTCGAACCGTCGTCTGCCTTCCACGTTGCCCACAAGCCGGCGACGGCCATGGGTCGACCATCGACGCGGGTCACGTACACGGGCTCTTTGGGGGCCTTGGCCGCTCGCTCTCGGGTGTACACGGTTCGCCACTCGTAGAAACCGTCCATCGGAATGAGGCATCGTCGTCCGGGGATCGACGGGCGAAACGACGGCTTCTCGAAGACCGTCTCCGAGCGGGCGTTGATGAGACGGGCAGCACCCGTGCGATCCTTGGCCCAACCGGGAACGAGGCCCCAAGAGAAGCGTCCGAGTCGACGTTGGTTGGCCGAGTCGTGGGCGATGGCGAGGACTCGAGTAGTGGGGGCGACGTTGTAATTGGCCACGAACGGAGGGTCGGTGGATTCCGCTCCGGCGCCGAAGATCTCGGCCAGAACTTCGGGCGGAGTGATCGAGGTGAAACGACCGCACACGCACCGGACGGTAGCCCTCCGACAGGGCTCGGCTACCGTTCACTCGTCACCTTCGGGAGGTTCCATGTCCGCTCTTGCAGTTCCGACGCCGGTGGAGCTCGGCTTCGCCGCCTTCGATGCCGACAACCACTACTACGAAGCCGAAGACGCCTTCATCCGACACATTCCGAAGTCGATGGCATCGCGCTGCATGCAATGGGCCACGGTCGACGGTAAGAAGCGGCTCCTCGTGGGCGGCCGCGTCAATCGCTTCATCCCGAATCCGACTTTCGATCCGGTGTCGAAGCCCGGCGCGCTCGACGCGTACTTCCGAGGCAAGGTTCCCGGCGACGACATGCGCAAGCTGTTCGGGGAGCTCGACCCCATCAGTCCCGCATACCGAAATCGCGAGGCCCGCCTCGAACTCATGGACGCCCAGAAGATCGAGGCCGCTCTCTTCTTCCCCACGCTCGCCGTCGGCATGGAAGAGTCACTGAAGCACGACATACCCGCGCTCTGTGCAGCGTTCCGTGCGTTCAACCGCTGGCTCGACGAGGACTGGGGCTTCGCCCATCGCGACCGCATCTTCGCTGCGCCGTACATCACCTTGGCCGATCCGCAGTGGGCGGTAGAGGAAGCCGAGTGGGCGATCTCTCGCGGTGTGCGGGTGGTCGTGATGCGCACCTCACCGGCCCCGACGGCCGACGGCAAGAGCCGCTCCCCCGGTGACGAGATCTTCGACCCGTATTGGTCGCGCCTCGCCGAGGCCGGTGTTTCGGTCGCATTCCACTCGGGAGACGCGGGTTACGGCAAGTACATGGACGACTGGGAACCGACCGGCGCCTTCGAGGCATTCCGTTCCTCGCCGATGAGGGTCATGACGAGTGACCGCGCATCTTTCGACATGTTCGCGATCATGGTCGCCCACGGCGTTCTCGCCCGACACCCGCGGTTGCGACTGGCCTCGATCGAGGCCGGCGCCGATTGGGTCCCGAATCTGATCAAGAAGTTCAAGAAGGCGTACGCCCAGCAACCGTTCATGTTCGCCAAGGATCCCGTCGAACAGTTCCGCGAGCAGGTGTGGATCGCGCCCTTCTACGAGGACGATCTCCGGCTGCTCGCCGAGACCATCGGCGCCGATCGACTCCTGTTCGGAAGTGATTATCCGCACGCCGAAGGTCTCGAGGTTCCCACCGCTTTCCTCCACGACCTGCACGGTTTCTCCGACGCCGATGTTCGTCGGATCATGCACGACAACGGCTGGGCCTTCCTCGGCGAACCCGGACGGAAGTGAGTTCTCCGTGTCCATGCCCCTGACCGGCCCGCAGGGCATCGGCGTCATCGAGACGATGATGGGATTCCCCGACCCCGATCCTCGCCGTCTGTACGAGTTCTTCCGGGGGAACATCAAGGAGCAGTCGAGCAAGGAGACGATGTTCCCCGTCGAGTACCTGTTCAAGCACAACGTGCCGGGCGCGCTGCCCGACAACATGGATCCGGTCGAAGTCGCGATCAACACGATGGACCACTTCGGTATCGATCGTTCGATGATCGGCATCGAGGGTGAACCAGGGGTTCGGGCCCTCGTCGAGTTCCCCGAGCGTTTCATCCCCTCCTGCAGCGCCGACGCGAACAACGGCGTCGATGAAGTCCGCAAGATTCGGCGTCTCCACGACGAATTCGGCCTGAAGGCCGTGGGAACCTTTCCGGCCGGATGCACTCCGCAGGTCCCCATCGATCACGCGCGTTGGTATCCGATCTATTCCGTCTGCGCCGAATTGGGAATCCCGATCTTCATCTGTGCCGGTATTCCCGGCCCCCGACTGCCGAGCATGTGCCAACACGTGGAGCTCCTCGACATCGTTTGTTACGACTTCCCGGAGTTGACCATCGTGACTCGACACGGCTGTCAGCCCTGGACCGAACTCGCGGTCAAACTCATGCTGAAGTGGCCGAATCTCCATTACTCGACCAGCGCTTTCGCACCCAAGCACTACGACCCGCGGGTCATCGATTACGCAAACAGTCGCGGGGCCGATCGGGTGATCTACGCCGGCTACTGGCCCATGGGCCTGACCTACGAGCGGATATTCGGCGACCTGCCGACGGTCCCCTTCCGCGACGAGGTGTGGCCCAAGTTCCTGCGCGAGAACGCGTTGCGGGTACTCAAACTCGACACGAGATGATGAAGCGCCTCATCGCAGCTGTCCTCGTCTTGGCCGCCTGTGGAGGGACGGAAGCCGATCGCCGACCGACATCCACGGTTGCAGACACCGTGCCTCCCGCGTCGGCACCGCTCGCGTCGACGACTCCGACGACGGCGCCGGCTTCGGTGAGCACTTCGGCACCATCGACGATCGACACCGAGTGGTTCGATCGGGTCGTCCTCGGCGATACGGTCGGTCAAGGTGCGAGCGACGTCCAAGCGGCGGTCGTTCGCGATGGAGAAGTCGTCCACCAGATTGCGTTATCGGCGTCGTCGTCACTCGCGCCGGTCACGGTCAAGTCACGATTTCGGATCGCGAGTATCTCCAAGGTCGCCACCGCCATGGCAGTGATGAGATTGGTCGAGGACGGAGTGATGTCGCTCGAAGACCGACCGCTCGCCGAGGTCGCCGGTCGGCTCGGCTTCACGTTGGGTGACCCGCGAATGAACGACGTGACGGTGTTTCAGCTCTTGTCGCACACTTCGGGCCTGGCGAGTGTCCAGGATTACTTCTTCGATTCGCCGGATCTCGATACTGATCGGCTCCTCACTGCAACGCTCAGCGCTCCCCTCGCCGATCAGCCGGGACGACAGTTCACCTACAGCAACACGAATTTCGTGATCCTCGGACGACTCGTCGGTTGGCGCACAGGAGCCAACTGGGAGGGCGGCACACATCAACTGGTCCTAGACCCGCTCGGTCTGAACGGCTGGACCGTCGGTCGTACCTCCGAGAGTGAAGACGGTGACGCGAAATATGCGCCGGAACCGGATCGAAACTACATGGAATTGCTCGAAGCGTCCGGGGCATGGATCGCATCAGCGACGCAAACCGCGCTCCTCGTCGATGCGTTGGGTCGGGGAACCGTCTTCCGTTCGCCGGCCACCAGCCGCATGATGCTGCAACCGTCGTCGACTGGCCCGCCCGATGAGGACTGGACCTATGGGCTTGGCGTCCGCATTTTCGCCGGAGGTTTGTGGGGACACTCGGGGACCCTCGAGAACGTTCACGACATGGTCGTGTGGCTCCCGGATGGAACAGTGGTCTGCGTTCTGGTGAACGGCACGGAGCCTTCGGATTCGGATCGACTGATCGACACGATCCGGCGGGCGCTGAATCCTGAACCCTCCGTCGGATCTATCGCTCCTTCGACCTCTGTCGGTTGAACCAATACCGTCTCGGCGACCTCAGCCGGCCACGCTGTACGTGAGGATGGCCTTGGCGATCGTCTTGGCCGAGTTCGCGCCTCTCGCCTCGGCCTCGCAGAAGACGATGCGCTTGCCCCGTCGGACCACCCACCCGTGGGCAACGGCGTCCTCGGAGCGGAGAGCCGAGTGGTACTGAATGCTCAAGTCCACCGTCGAGAAACCGGTCGAGGTCGGATAGGCGCTCCCGATCGCGGGAACCACCACCGCGTCGAGCAGGGTCGCGATCGCGCCACCGTGGACGATGCCCATGGGTTGCTCGAGTTCGGGTCGAAAGGGCATACGCATACGGCAGTAGCCCGATCGGACCTCTTCGACGATCAGTCCCACGAGAGACGGGAAGTAGACGCGCTCCCAGGTCCCGAATCGCCGCCAGCGAGCCGTGGTTTCGGGGTCGAGTTCGTCGAAGTCCTCCAGACGGGGAATCATGATCCGACTCTGCCACACGTGCTGATCGAGTCGTTCCTCCGAGCGAACGATCGGCACACGCTGCTACGGTCCGCCGAATGGAGGTGTTGCGGGCGGCAGTGGTCCATGGCCACGAGCATCTCGGACGGGCCGAGGTTCGGGTGTCCTCGGGGCGCATCGAATCGATCCAATCGCTCGCGTTCGGCGCACCCGAACCAGAGATCGACTACCTCGCACCGGGGTTCATCGACTGGCAGGTCAACGGTCGTGACGAGCTCGACCTCTGGACGATCGCCAAGCGCGGTGACTCGAATTCGTTCGAACGCATGGATCGTGATCAATCGATGTCCGGGGTGACCTCGTGGCTCCCGACTTTGGTGAGTGCGCCCCGGTCGGATTACGAGGAAGCGCTGCGGCACCTCGACCAGTGGCGTGACCGGTCGAACGGCCGCGTGATCGGAGTTCATCTCGAAGGACCCTTCCTTGGTGATGCGCCGGGTGCCCATCGGCGTGATTCGATCGTGGCCGCTGATCGTGCGTGGGTGGACCAACTGCCCGATGTCGTACGAGTCGTGACCATCGCCGCCGAGAACGAGGGAGTCGTCGATTGTCTTGAGTCGCTCACCTCGCGCGGCGTACGCGTGTCGATCGGCCACTCGCGTCCCGATCGTCGACAATTCGAGGCCGTCGTCGAAGGTGGAGCCACTTCGGTGACGCACCTCTTCAATGCGATGTCGGGGCTCGATCATCGGCATCCCGGACTCGCCGCCTGGGCACTCCTCGAGGATCGACTGTGGTGCGGTTTGATCGCCGATGGAGTGCACGTCGCCCCCGAGTTGATCTCGCTCGCGTTCCGGCTCGCACCGGATCGCGTCACTCTCGTCACCGACTCCGTTGGTTGGCGGGTCGACGGTTCACGGACGCAACTCGTCGATGGTGCACCCCGCCTGAGCGATGGGACTCTGGCCGGCAGCGCATTGAACATGGACGAAGCGATTCGGACCTGTGTGGAGTCGGGAGTGCCCTGGCCGATCGCGATCGACGCCGCCACAGTGAATGTCGCCGCATTCCTCGGACTCGACGACCGGGGCCGAATCGAAGTCGGGCGACGGGCCGATTTCGTCGCCTTCGATTCGAACCGGGAGATGATCGGTGTCTGGTCGCTCGGCGAGCGAGTCCGCTGACGCCACCGGTACCCTCGAGTCGTGCAACTGGTGTCGGCCCTCTTCGTCGAGAACTTCCAACTCCGATCCGTGCCCGGTCCGAGCACCCGTATCGACATCACCGGTGCGATGTTCTCGATGGTCGCTCCGAGTCCGCCGCCCGTCACCGTCGATCCGCATCTCGTCGCACTGATCCACTGCCCACCCGATGAAGGTGGATCCGGTGTCTTCGAGGTCGTGTTCCGACGCTCGGCCGGTGAGGATGGCGAGCAAGTGGCGCGCAACGTGAGTCCGTTCACCGTCGAACCCGGAAAGTTCACGTATCGACTGGTCAAGGCCGAACTCGAGTTCGCCGAATACGGTCCGGTCTACGCCCACTGTCGCATCGACCGCGGTCCTTTCACGATCGTCCCATTCACGCTCCTGCCACCGGTCGAGTGAGCGTCGGCCGGCGGCCCGACAACTAAGGTCGGGTCGTGGCTCGAAATCTTCCGCTTCTGAGTTCCGAGATCGATCAGAAGGCGGTCGCTCTGATCCGGGGCCTGGCCATGGATGCCCCGTTGGCGGCCAAGAGCGGGCATCAAGGAACGGCGATGGCACTCGCTCCCCTCGGCCACGTTCTGTACAGCCGCATCATGAAGCACGATCCTCGTCGTCCCGACTGGCCCGATCGAGATCGGTTCGTGCTGTCGGCGGGTCATGCTTCGATCCTTCAGTACGCGCTGTTGTATCTGAACGGGTACGACCTCGATCTCGACGACATCAAGGCGTTCCGTCAATGGGGATCACGGACGCCGGGTCATCCCGAACGCGGACATACGGCGGGGGTGGAAGTCACGACCGGGCCGTTGGGCCAAGGTCTTGCCAATGCGGTCGGCTTGGCGATGGCGGAACGCTCGTTGCGCGCCCGGTTCGGGAGCGAGCTCACCGACCATCACACCTACGTGATCGCGGGCGACGGATGTCTGATGGAAGGTGTGAGCCACGAAGCTGCTTCGTTGGCCGGCCATCAGCGACTCGGCCGTCTGATCGTGGTGTTCGACGACAATCGGATCACCATCGATGGCGGAACGAACCTCACGTGCAGCGACGACGTCGTCGCCCGGTTCTCGTCGTACGGATGGGCCGTGAGTGAGATCGGCGAGGTGGGTGAAGATCTCGACGCGCTGGAGAACGCGCTGACCGCAGCGCGCGACTCGGATGACGATCGTCCCAAGTTGATCGTTCTGCGCACCCGGGTCGGAACCCCCTCCCCCGACTGGACCGACCGCCACGAAGCCCACGGCAACCCGTTCACCGCCGAACACGTGAGCCGCACCAAGTCGATCATGGGAATCCCGGACGAACCCTTCTGGTCTCCTCCGGAGGTCGTGGACGCAGTGCGGAATCACGCCGCGAGTCGAGTGGCGGCCTCCGACTGGAACGAAAGACTCGACTCGTCGTCGCGGCGCGCCGAGTGGAACTCCGTTTGGTCGGGAGGCGCCGACGGTTGGTCGTCGAATCTTCCGACATTTGCGCAGGGTGAGTCGATCGCCACTCGTGTCGCGGTGCAGAAGGTGATCGATGCGCTGGCGGAGTCTCAACCGGCCCTCGTCGCCGGCGCCGCCGACCTCACGGGCAACACCGGGGCCAAGCTGAGTGGTCAGGCGGCCATGTCGCCCCATGACCCGGACGGACGACAGATCTACTACGGCGTGCGCGAGCACGCGATGGGTTCGATCATGGTCGGTCTCGCTCTTCACGGCGGATTCGTCCCGATCGGTGGAACGTTCTTCGTGTTCTTCGATTACATGAAGCCTCCGGTGCGACTCGCTGCTCTCTCGGGTGCCAAGTGCATTTTCGTCTTCAGTCATGACTCGGTCGGTGTCGGCGAAGATGGACCAACGCACCAGCCGATCGAGCATCTGGCCGCGCTCCGCGCCATTCCCGACCTGCAGGTGATCCGACCGGCCGATGCGAACGAGACGAGTGCGGCCGTGCGCGCCGCGCTCGAATTCGACGGACCGACGGCCCTCGTGCTCAGTCGGCAGAATCTGCCGGTGTGCACCGACGGCTCGGCGGTGGATCACGGGGCGGGCATCGTCCGACCGACGACGGGCGACCCGGACGCCGTGATCGTGGCCACCGGAAGCGAGGTGTCGGTTGCGCTCCGAGCCGCCGAGATCCTCGATCAGGAAGGCATCGGGGCCCGTGTCGTCTCGTTGCCTTCGTGGGATCGCTACGCGACCTTCGCCCGTCGTGATCCCGACGGCGCGGCGCGAATCCTTCCGTCGGCGGTTCCGACGGTGTCGGTGGAGGCCGCATCGACGTTCGGCTGGGAACGTCACGCCGATGTCTGCGTCGGGATCGACCGTTTCGGGACGAGTGCGCCCGGTGGTCAGGCTCTCGAACGCTTGGGGATCAACCCTGACGCCGTGGTGGCAGCGGTCCGGGATCTTCTGAACCGTCGTCGATCCTCTGCCACGATGTAGGAATGACTTCGTCGCCTCGCCTCTCGGAATTGTTCTCCCGCGAGGGTCAGAGCGCGTGGCTCGACAATCTGAAGCGCAGTTACCTGACGAGCGGTCAACTGGGCCGGATCGTGGCCGGTGGAGTTCGCGGCCTGACCTCCAATCCGACGATCTTTCAGAAGGCCATCCAAGGCTCGACCGACTACGACGAGCAGTTCGCCGCTCTCGTCGGTGCCCACACTCCCGTGATCGACGCTTACTGGGAGTTGGTGATCCAGGACATCGTGGGCGCGCTCGACGTGTTCGCGCCGGTGTACGAGTCGAGTGGCGGTGGAGACGGTTTCGTATCGGTCGAAGTCGATCCTCGTCTGGCCCACGACACCGAGGGCACCATCCGCGCCGCGCGCGACCTCTGGCATCGCATCGATCGGCCGAATCTGATGGTCAAGATTCCGGCGACGCGGGCCGGCCTTCCGGCCATCCGGACACTGATCGGCGAGGGATGCAACGTGAACGTCACGCTGATCTTCGGTCTCGAGCGTTATCGCGAAGTGATGGATGCGTACATCGAAGGACTCGAAGAGCGGTTGGCGACGGGCGGATCGTTGTCCGGCATCGCCTCGGTCGCGTCGTTCTTCATCAGCCGGGTCGACAGCGAGATCGATCGACGCCTCGAGGAGATCGGCACGGAAGCGGCGCTCGCGCTCCGAGGTCGGGCCGCCGTGGCCCAGGCCCGTCTGGCCTACGACTCGTTCGTGCGAACCTTCCGCGGCGATCGCTGGTTCGAGCTGGCCCGAGCCGGAGCGGCTGTGCAGCGTCCGTTGTGGGCCTCGACGAGCACCAAGAATCCGGCCTACCCCGACACCATGTACGTGGACGAGTTGATAGGCCCGTCGACGGTCAACACGTTGCCCGACACCACGCTCGACGCTTTCGTCGACCACGGAACAGTGGGACGCACGATCGATCGGGACGTCGAGTCAGCCTCCCGCGATTGGTCGGACTTGGCCGCCGTCGGTGTGGATCTCGACGACGTGGGCCGAAAGCTCGAAGTCGAAGGAGTATCGGCTTTCGAGAAGTCGTTCGACGAACTTCTGGTCGCCCTCGCGGAGAAGGCCAGTTCACTGGGTCGTTGAGTCAGGTTGCCGATTCGAGTAGGTGGCGGGCCTTCTCGAGTGCACGCCGGGCCTGCGTGAGGACCTTGTCGATCTCGGGTCGACCCGTACGCTGAGCACTGGCTTCACGCAAGACATCGAACGAAATCTCGTCGAGGTTCGACGCGATCGATTCGATCTGCTGTGCGATCTCGGCCAGTCGACTCTGAAGGCGGGGGTCGAGGTTCACGGATTTCTCCTCACGATACGGTCGGCAACGAATTCGAGTGGGTGGACGACGTCGACCCCGGCGGCGCCGAGGTGTTGAGCACATCCCGGATTCGCCGAAACGACCATGAGCTGACGGTCGGCTCGAGCACGGTCGATCGCGGCGACCTTACGCTCGCGCACCCGGGCCGCGAGTTCGGGTTGGAGCATGGAGAATGCTCCCCCGGCGCCACAGCACAAACCGTCGTCATCGGTGTCGACGATGTCGGCCACGAGGGCGACGACCTCTCGCATCGGACCGTGAGCGCGCTGGACGTGCCGCAGATGGCACGGCTCCTGGACGATGACGGTCGGGCGCCGGTCGGTCTCGACGGGTATCAGATGGTCGAGCCGAGGTGCGAGCCACTCGTGGACATCGAGAACCCTCGCCGAGAACTCGGCCGCAGCGGAGGTTCCCAACAGGTGCCCGTAGTCCTTGAGGGCGGCACCGCAGCCCGCTGAATCGACGAGGATCGGCGCCGACCCCGGCATCGATCGCATGATGGACAACGCCAGGCGCCGGGCGTCGGCGGTCAATCCCGCATGCGCGTGCAACGCTCCACAGCACCCACCACCTGACACGCCGAATGTCGATCCGGTCGTCTCGATGAGGACGGCCGCCGCCCGGTGCGACGGGCGAGACCAGGCGTCCATCACGCACCCGGTGAAGATCCAGACATCGGGATCGGCGGCCGAGGAACGCAGTGCGGGTCCGCCCCGAAGCGGCAACCGGGGCCAGCGACGGCGGAACAATCCGATTCGTTGGGCCAGGGCCAAGATCCGTGATCCGACGAGAAGCAGACGGTGGTGGCCGAGCATGCGGAGAGCGGGCCGGAGCCAGCGCGGGTTCTGCCGCAGGGAGGGGTCCGACTCGATGGCGATCTTGGCGCCTTCGATGAGACGCCCGTAGGGAACTCCGCTCGGACAAGCCGGTTCACAACCCCGACACTGGATACAGGTGGAAAGTGATTCGACGGCGTCGTCATCGAGTGACTGGCCCTCCCACTGCACCGCGCGCATGACGGCGATTCGCCCGCGCGGTGAATGTCTTTCCTGACCGGTGACGCGATACGTGGGGCAATGTGGCAGGCAGAGACCGCAACCGACGCACGATGCCAGTTGATCGTCGACGAGATCGAGTCCGGTCACGACCGACACCGTATCCCTCGGACGTTCCTACAATCGTGGCCATGACGATCGATCATGTGTCCATCCTGCGCACGGTGTCGCACGACCTCGGTCGGTGCGTCGAAGCGAACCCGACACATCCGATTCCCGCGTGTCCGGGCTGGACGGCTACGGACGTCTTGCGACACGTCGGCCAGGTGTACGCGATGGTCGCGGCCATCGTTGCCGATCGGTCCACGACGTACGTGGCTCCCGGACCCGAATCGATTCCTCCGAGTGACGGGCTCGGTTCCTGGTTCTCCGAACGGCGAGCGGTCGTGTGTGACCTCTTGTCCGGCGTCGAAGCCGACACCCCGGTCTGGACCTGGTCGTCGAATCAGACGGCCGGCTTCTATCACCGGCGTATGTTGCACGAGACGGTGGTTCACCTCGGCGACATCGAGCACTCGCTCGGCCGGACTCCGACCGTCGATCGCGACGTCGCTCTCGATGGAATCGACGAATTCTTCGGGGTGGTGCTTCCCTTCGCGCTCGCCCGCGGTCGCTCGACATTGCCGTCGGGCAGTCTGCACCTGCACTGCACCGACGGCGAAGGCGAATGGATGGTCCGCATCGAGGACGGAGCGACCCACCTCACGCATGAACATGCCAAAGGCGACGTCGCTTGGCGCGGTTCGGCATCGGATCTCTATTTCGCAGCCTGGGGACGGTGGTCGACGGCGATCGAGGCCCTCGGCGACCCGACGATCGCCGACCAATGGAAGAGTGTCGCCCCGTAACGGCGTGTCCCGATTCGCTATTTCGTCATGACGAAATAGCGAGAGCATGAAGGGTGCCGAGACTGATGACTCCGAATGTGGCCCGACGAGTTCAGAGAGATTCGGTGTCGACGTGAGGGTTCAGAAGTCGTCGGGGATTGAACTCGGCCAGAAGGCGATGGACGATCCCCCGTCGTTCCGGCTGCTCCTCTCGCCTCGCTGACGGTCCGGGGCGGTGAATCGTTCCGGTTCCCACCTGAGCGATCACCCGTCCGGCTTCGCGCTCGACGATCGATGCGACGTCGGCCGGCCGAACGGTCCCCTGCCGCCAGTCCGTGGGCACCTCCGGTGCGCCAACGGGCTGCCAGGAGAATCGACTACCGGCGATCTGAGCGTCGATGTCGGATGGATGGCCGGTGAGGCACAGGTGCACTTCTCGGCCGTCCCACAGAATCGAGGACGGACGATAGAAGCCCCGTTGAATCCGAGCGACTTCTTCAGCCTCGGACACCGGAGCGACGAACCAGCACTCGGCGAGCGGGCGAGGACGAGTGCGAAGCACGAATTCGTGGGCGAAGCCGAGAACTCCGAACGATCCGACGAACAAACGGCAAAGATCGAAACCGCTCACGTTCTTGACGGTTGGTCCGCCGGCTTTGACCAGGTTGCCCCGGTGATCGATGAGGCGTACTTCGAGAGCGACGTCGCGGATCGAGCCCCGCCCGAGTCGGTGGAGTCCGCTCCGACCGCACGCCAAGGCACCGCCGACCGTACCGACCCCCGAATCGATGCCGTGGACGAACTGGCCTCTGGTGCCGAGTTCGGAGGAAAGTTCGGCGATCGACGTGCCAGCCCGGACCCGTACGGTCATCTCATCGGGTTGGAAGTCGATCACACCGACGGGTGCACCGACCCAAGTGTCGGGTTGGACTCCGGTGATCGGAACGGTGCGCGAGCGCGTTCCTCGGACTCCGACCGAAACACCTGAGCGGATGGCTTCGATGATCGGGTCGAGTCCGCTCAGATCCATGCACCCTCGGGAACGTGTCGAAGATCTCCACACGCCGCCGGCGAGGGCAGAACCTTCCGGGGATTGGCCAAGCCGATGGGGTCGAAGGCGTGCCGGACGGCGATCTGTGCGGAGAGATCGTGATCATCGAACAGCAGTGGCATGAAGTCCTTCTTCTCGAGACCGATGCCGTGCTCCCCCGACAACACCCCTCCCGCTTCCACGCTCACGCGCACGATCTCTTCTCCGGCGGCGTGGACCCGGTCGAGGACACCCGGTTCGCGCCGATCGAACACGAGGAGCGGGTGCAGATTTCCGTCACCTGCGTGGAAGACATTGAGAACGAGAAGTTCGTGGCGACGCGCGATCTCGTAGATGCGATCGAGCACCTCGGGAAGGGCTCCTCGGGGAACGACGGTGTCGTGCAGGTAGTAGTTCGGCTTGATGCGCGCGATGGCACCGAATGCTGTTTTACGCCCCTTCCACAGAAGTGCCCGCTCGGCCTCGTCCTGTGCGACCCGGACGTGACGCGCGCCCTTCTCGCGCCCGATGCGGGCGATGAGATCGGCCTCGGCCTCGACCTGATGCGGTAGTCCGGTGACCTCGACGAGCAGGACGGCCGCGGCGTCGACGGGCAATCCGGCATGGATGTAGGCCTCCACGGCCTGCAGACACAACTTGTCCATCATCTCGAGTGCGGCCGGAACGATGCCGGCCGCGATGATGGCCCCGACCGTGTCGGCCCCCGCTCGAACCGATTCGAAATCGAGCAACATCGTGCGAACGTGCGGCGGGTTCTGGGTGAGGCGGACGCAGATCTTGGTTGCTATTCCGAACATGCCCTCGCTCCCGACGAAGGCACCGCGGAGGTCGAGACCATCGTCCTCGGAACCCTCGCTACCGAGTAAGACGATCGAACCGTCGCTCAGCACGACCTCACAGGCCAGGACGTGTGCCGACGTGACTCCATCGGCCAAACAGTGAGGACCACCGGAGTTGTTGGCGACGTTGCCGCCGATGGTGCAACTCTGCTGACTGCTCGGATCAGGAGCGAAATGCAAGCCGAAGAGATCGTCGGACTGCTCGACTCCTCGCGTCAGGTCGAGGTTCAGAACTCCGGGTTCGACCCACGCCATTCTGTTGATCGGGTCGATTTCGAGGATCCGGTTCATACGGGTGAGGACGATCACGACTGCTCCATCGAGTGGAGTTGCTCCTCCCGCCAGACCGGTACCCGACCCGCGTGCCACGAAGGGCACATCGTGTTTCGCGCACGTTCGTACGACGTGGCAGACCTGTTCCGTCGTCTCGGGGAAACACACAGCACCCGTTCGACCGACGAAGTCGGACGCATCGTGCGCATACAGCATCGTGTCGACCCGGTCGATCGTGACGGCACCTGCCGGAAGGCCGGCGGTCAGGTCGTGGATGAGGGTCATCGGCGACGACGAGGACGCCGAGGCTCGACGACGTCGCGAAGAACGACCACTCGACCCGGCTCGATGGATTCGCCATCCACGAGAAGAGCATCTCGGTCGGAGATCGGACGATCGACCTCCGACAACGCGGAGACTCGACCCTCGACCCGTGCACGGAGTTCGGCCTCGCGATCGTGCATCGCCTGTCGACCTTCGACGATTGCATCCCCGAGGTCGGCGACTCGGTGACGCAGACGTGACGACGTCTCCTGCGCCACGCGCACCGGAGCGAGAGTTCGCACCCGCTTCTTCACCCGCCGACCAGCCACGAGAGTCCCGGTGACTCCGGCGACCGTGCCGCCCACGAACCAAACCAGACGCTTGATCATGCGCGCTTGCGCTCCGACGATTCGACGAGGTGGAGATCGCGCCGACGGGAATTTCGCGGCCCTTGACGAATTCGGCGGGCGACGCGCTTGACCCCCGAGGAGATGGCCACGACACGAATCACCGGTCGTGACAAAGCGGTTCGGGCGACCCGACCCGAACCGGAGACGGCGCCACTGATCGCCTCGGCCGAACCGAGCACCCGGTCGAATCGACGGAGATCGCGCTGGGCGTCGAGGACGACATCGCGTGCGGTGTCGGCGGATTCCCGGAGATCGTCGATCAGCGGAGTGGTCTGACGACGAAGCGCATCGATCTCGTCGCGTAGAGACCGGAGCGCAGCGAGTACACGCGAAAGCACGAGAACGAGGGCGGTGAACCCGAACGCACACAGGATCACGGCCAGTACGAGAGCCAGATCACCCGCTGTCATGTTCCTCCGTCCGCATCGGGCGGGAACCGCCGGGATGCTTCGTCGCCATGGACGCTCGGACGGTACCAGACCCGGCCGCGAAGGGGCTCGGGCAGGTAGTCCTGCTCGGTCCAACCTCGGGGATCGTCGTGAGGGTACGTGTAGCCGGTCCCGTGTCCGAGCGACTCCGCCCCCCGGTAATGCGCGTCACGCAGGTGGGCGGGCACTTCGCCGATACCTCCCGAACGAACGTCCTCACGGGCCGACCAGATGGCCACCGCGGCTGCGTTGCTCTTCGGTGCAGTAGCCAGATGGAGAGTCGCCTGGGCGAGATTCAGCTGGGCCTCGGGTAGACCGACGTGCTCGACGGCTTGGGCGGCCGCCACGGCCACGAGTAACGAGGTCGAATCGGCCAAACCGATGTCTTCACTGGCCAGGATCACCAGTCGGCGGGCGATGAACCGTGGGTCCTCCCCCGCTTCGAGCATGCGTGCGAGGTAGTGGATCGAAGCCTGAGGGTCGCTCCCGCGCACGCTCTTGATGAACGCACTCACGACGTCGTAGTGGTCGTCTCGTCCGTACCGAAGAGCACTCGTCCCGAGAGCGTGTTCGGCGTGGTCGACGCCGATGTGGCCAGGATGGGCCAGTGCACCGGCAACCTCCAGCGAGGTCAGGACTTGGCGGCCATCTCCACCGGCGCGCTCGACGAGAAGTTCGATGGCCGATTCTTCGGCTGTCTGCCCGAGAGCTTCGAGACCCCGCAAGACCAGAGTTCGTACGGCAGCGGAGTCGAGGGGTTCGAGCCGAAAGAGCGTGCTGCGGGAACGCAGCGGAGCGTTGATCTCGAAGAAGGGATTCTCGGTGGTGGCACCGATGAGGGTCAGAGTGCCGTCCTCGACCGCGGGCAACAAGGCGTCCTGCTGGGACTTGGAGAAACGATGGATCTCGTCCAGAAAGAGGATCGTCCGCTGTCCACGCTCCCCGAGTCGGCGCCGCGCGTCATCCACCGTTTCACGAACGTCGCGAACGCCCGCGGTGACTGCCGAGAGTTGAACGAATGCCCGTGCGGTGGACCCGGCCACGGCCAGGGCGAGGGTGGTCTTTCCGGTCCCAGGCGGCCCCCAGAGGATCACACTCGACAACCGATCGGCTTCCACGAGGCGACGTAGTGGTCGACCGGGACCGACCAGGTGTGATTGACCGACCACGTCGTCGATCGTCCGCGGACGCAGTCGGGCCGCGAGCGGAGCCTGTTCTCGCAGGCGTTCCTCGGCAGCGGCCGAGAAGAGGTCGGGTGACTCGGACATGGTCAGGGAAGGAGCCTCGAGAACGCTCGCTGGTAGGCCGATCGGCGCCAGTCGATGACACCATCGATCACGTCGTGCGGACTCATCCAACGCCACGCCGAGAACTCCCGACCGTCGGGCTCGGGCTGCAGATGATGCGCGTGGCCGTCGTGATCGTCGAGGACACCGAAGAGGAACCACTTCTGCGTCTGCCCCATGTGAAGTCGACCGGGTTTCTGTTGGGTGATCACTTCGTGTGGCCACTCGTAGCTGATCCAGTCCGGGCACTCCCCGACGAGACTCACCGATGCGGAATCGAGTCCGGTCTCCTCGCCGAGTTCTCGCCACGCGGCTCGTAACGGAGTTTCTCCAGCGTCGATGCCGCCCTGCGGAAGTTGCCAGGATCCCGGTGCATCGAGCCGCTCGAACACGAGCAATTGTCCGTCACCGCGGCGGACGATCATGGCCACTCCGGCCCGGAAAGTGGCCCCGGCCATCGTTCAGACCGACGGTGGCAGCACTCGGATCCCGAGTTCGTCGAGTTGCTTGTTGTCGGCCCGAGTCGGGGCGTTGGTCATCGGGTCCTGACCGCTCTGGGTCTTCGGGAACGCGATGACCTCGCGGATGTTCTCTTCACCGGCCAGAATCGCGACCAGACGGTCGAGTCCGAATGCGAAACCACCGTGCGGAGGTGCGCCGAAAGTGAATGGCTTCAAGAAGAAGCCGAACTTGCGGTTGGCCTCCTCCTCGCTGATGCCCAGAGCCGTGAAGACCTGGCGCTGCATCTCGGGCTCGTGGATTCGGATGGAGCCCGACCCGAGTTCCCAGCCGTTCAGAACGAGGTCATAGGCGAGGGCGCGAACAGAGAGCGGATCGGTCTCGAACTTGTCGAGATCGTCGGGGTGGGGACGACAGAAGGGATGGTGCCCGGGTTTCGGGCGGCCGGTCTCTTTGTCGACTCCGACGAAGAGTGGGAACTCCACCACCCACACGTAGCGGTACGGGCCCTGGTGCACAGGAGGCCGACCGAGGTCGTTGCGCAATTGGCCGAGGACCTCACAGGTGGTCATCCACTCGTCGGCGACGATGAGAACCAGATCACCGGGCGCGCACTCGAGGCGACTCAGAACCGCTGATTGTTCGGTGGTCGAGAGGAATTTGGAGACCGGTGAGTCGAGGCTTCCATCGCCGGCGACTTTCATCCAGACGAGACCCTTGGCCCCCATCTTCTTGGCTCGATCGGTCAGGCCGTCGAGTTTGTTGCGACCGAATTCCTCGGCCCGGCCAGTAACACGGATGCCCTTGATCGATGATGCGCCGGCGAAGGCCTTGAACTCGGTCCCGGCGAACACGTCGGTGAGCTCGACCAGTTCCATGCCGAACCGAAGGTCGGGCTTGTCGACGCCGAAGCGGTCCATCGCCTCGCGCCACGTGATGCGCTCGATCGACGGCGGACGCTCCCCCGTAACCGCCTCGGCCGCCGAAAGAACGGCTTCGCTGATCGCTTCGAGCACGTCGTCTTGTTCGACGAAGCTCATCTCGGCATCGAGTTGCATGAATTCGTACTGACGATCGGCGCGTAGGTCTTCGTCGCGCTGACAGCGGGCGATCTGGTTGTAGCGATCGATACCGGCCACCATCAGCAACTGCTTGAACAACTGTGGACTCTGGGGCAACGCGTAGAACGAACCCGGTTCCTTGCGCGAGGGCACGAGGAACTCGCGGGCGCCCTCCGGAGTCGAGGGAACCAACATGGGCGTCTCGACTTCGACGAAACCTTGACGCTCCATGGCCGACCGAACCGCTGAGTTGACCCGAGCGCGCAGCCGTATGTTCTTCTGCATCCGTTCACGCCGGATGTCGAGGTAGCGGTACTGCAGGCGGACGTTCTCGTCCACGTCGTCGGCGCGGGCATCGATCGGGAACGGCGGCGGATCGGCCGAGCGAAGAACTTCGACCTGGCACTCCCCGATCTCGACTTCCCCGGTTGCGATCTGGGTATTGACCGTGCCCTCGGGGCGGGCGCGAACCTTTCCGGTGATGCGGACCACGTACTCACTGCGGACGTCCACGCCATCGTCGATCACGACCTGAACGATTCCGGAGTGATCCCGCAGGTCGACGAATGCGAGTTTGTCTCCGTGTTCACGGCGCTTGGCCACCCAACCGCACAAACTGATGGTCTGACCGATGTGCTGACTGCGAACTTCGCCGCACTTCATGCTGCGCAGCGAGGTGCGGGAGGGATCGACGCTCATGTGAGAACTTTCTGCAGGGCTGGGAGGAGGTCGTCCCGGTGCACGGAGATCTGATCTCCACCACGGAGGGGACGAACCACCACGGTACCGGATGCGAGTTCGTCGGAACCGATGATCAGCGCGACCTCGGCCCCACTGCGGTCGGCGGCTTTCATCTGGCTCTTCATGCTTCGGGATTCGAAGGCTCGATCGGCCGAGATACCCGAGCGCCGAAGTTGGTCGGTGAGGACCAGCGCCTCGGCCCCACCGGTCGTGTCGATGACGAACACCCGCACCGAGGAAACCGGCGGCTCGAACACTCCCTCGTCGTCACAGGCGAGAAGGGTGCGATCGACACCGATCGCGAACCCGATACCCGGTGTCGGCGGACCACCGAGATCCTCGACTAAGCCGTCGTAGCGGCCTCCGCCACCCAGAGCGTTCTGGGCCGAGTCGAGGGTGCCACCCACGTACTCGAAGGTCGTGTGCCGGTAGTAGTCGAGTCCCCGAACGAGGCGCTCGTTGACGACGAAAGGAATCCCGAGACGCTCGAGACCCGTTCGGACACTTGCGAAATGGGCGCGAGCTTCGTCGCTGTGGAAGTCGGCGATACGGGGGGCGCGGGCGATGATCTCGCGGTCCTCGTCACGCTTGGAGTCGAGGACGCGAAGAGGGTTCTTCGACAACGTTGCACGCGACTCGACTGACAGTGCATCGAGTTCGTTGGTGAAGTGAGCCGACAGAGCGCTCATGAACTTCTCCCGATCAGTGGGTTCGCCCAGGCTGTTGATCTGCAATGTGAGCCGGCGGAGTCCGAGTCCGGCCAGGAAGTTCCAGCCGAGCGCGATGACCTCGACGTCGAGGTACGGATCGGTCGCCCCAAGGACTTCGATTCCGACCTGATCGAACTGACGGAAACGGCCACGCTGGGGTTTCTCGTAGCGAAAATTCGGGCCGGCGTACCAGGCCTTCCAGGGCGTCACCGGACGGTGTTGCACGAACGCCCGGCAGACCGATGCCGTTTGTTCCGGGCGAAGGGCCACGTGGCGCTCGCCCTTGTCGACGAAGTCGTACATCTCCTTGGTCACCACATCGGTGGCCTCGCCGACTCTTTGAAACACTCCGATGTCTTCGAGCAGCGGCGGAATGATCTGGCGATATCCGGCCGGCTCGACCGTGTGTTCGAAAGCCGAGACGAATCGACGCCAACGACCGGATTCGGGGTCGAGGATGTCGCGCATACCCGGACTCGTCTTGAACTCGGCCATCGCCTTCAGGCTATCCGTGTGGTCGGTCCGTGCTGTCGATGATTGGACCACCGGGAGGCGGTCAGGAGGAGCTCTTCTGGAGCACGCGATAGGCGTCGTACACGCCGTCGATGCGCTTGATCATTCGGATGACACTCTCCAGATGTCCGGGGTCGGCCAATTCGAATTCGAAGCGCATCTTGGCGATGCGGTCGCTACTGGTGTGCGTGCTGCACGCCACGATGTTCACGTGCTGCTCGGACAACGCGTTCGCCACGTCGCGCAGGAGTCGTGTTCGGTCGAGAGCGACCACATCGACACCGGCGCGGAAGAGAGTTCCGGTGGACGAGCCGTCCCATTCCACATCTACGAGTCGGGCTGACTGGTCCTGCGCGAGGGACGCAGCATTGGCGCAATCGGAGCGGTGAACGCTCACACCGCGCCCGCGCGTGATGAATCCGATGATCTCGTCGCCGGGCACGGGGGTGCAGCATTTCGACAACCGGACGAGGACGTCGTCGAAGCCCTCGACGTGCACCCCGACGAGTGATCCCCCGCGGCGCAGTTCGTTGGGACGGAGCACCGACATCGTCAGACGCTCGTCGGCACCCACCGATTTGTAGCGATGCGAGATCTTCTGGGCGGTCACTCGCGCGCTGATCTCACCCTCACCGATGGCGGCGAGGAGCGCGTCCGTATCGGCGAAACCCGACTCCTCCGCTTCGGCCTGGGTGAGTGGGCCATCGAGCACACGATTCACCGGCAGTCGTTCGGCGCGTAGTTCCTTCGTCAATTCGTCGCGACCGGACTCGATGAGGTCCTCGCGCCGCTCACGGGTGAACCATTGCTTGATCTTGTTGCGAGCCTTGGCCGAGGCGACGAACTCGAGCCAGTCGCGCGACGGACTCGCCGTTTCGACTTTGGAGGTGAAGATCTCGCACGTGTCGCCGGACTTCAACTGGTGGTTGAGAGGAACGAGTCGACCGTTGACGCGGGCGCCGATACAGGCGTTTCCGATCTCGGTGTGCACCGAATACGCGAAATCGACGGGGCAGGATTCGAGGGGTAACGAGATGACCCGTCCCTTCGGAGTGAAGACGAAGATCTCGTCCTGATCGAGATCGGTCTTCAGGTTCTCCATGAACTGCGCCGGATCGGCGACATCGCTCTGCCAATCGATGATCCGGTTCAGCCAGTCGACGTCGGGGGTCTCGTGGCCCGCTTTGTAGGCCCAGTGCGCCGCGACTCCCCACTCGGCCCGCTGGTGCATCTCGCGCGTCCGAATCTGGATCTCGAGCGGTTTGCCACCCGGACCGATCACGGTCGTGTGCAAGCTCTGATAGAGGTTGAACTTGGGCATCGCCACGTAGTCCTTGAAGCGTCCAACGACGGGCTTCCAGTGGCCGTGGATGCAGCCGAGGGCGGCGTAGCAATCCTTCACCGAGTCGACCACGACGCGAAGCGCGACGATGTCGAAGATCTCATCGAACTCCTTGCCCCTCTGGATCATCTTTTCGTAGATGCTCCAGAGATGCTTGCCGCGACCGGTCACGTCGGCGGTGATGTTGAGGTCGGCTAGCTGCGACCGGACCTCGGCCATGGCCTTGGCCAGATAGATGTCGCGCTCGGGGCTTCGTGAGGTCACCAGATGGTCGAGTTCGGCGTAGCGCTTGGGATACAACGAGGCGAACGACAGATCTTCCAGCTGTTGTTTCAGGCCTTGCATACCGAGTCGGTGCGCGAGCGGAGCGTAGATCTCGAGGGTCTCGTTCGCGATGCGTTGCTGCTTGTCGAGCGACATCGACGCGATCGTGCGCATGTTGTGAAGTCGATCGGCCAGTTTGATGATCAGGACCCGGAGATCCTTGGCCATGGCCACGAGCATCTTGCGCATCGTCGCTGCCTGTTGGGCTTCACGCGAATCGAATTGGATTCGCTCGAGCTTGGTCACCCCGTCGACGATCGCGGCGACCTCCGAGCCGAAATCCCGTTCGACATCGGCCAACGTGATCTCGGTGTCCTCGACGGCGTCGTGCAAGAGGGCCGCAGCCACCGTGGTTTCGTCGAGTCCGATGTCGGCCACGATGCGAGCCACCGCCAGCGGATGATTGATGTAACCCTCGCCGCTCTTGCGAGTCTGGGTGGAATGGGCCGCCCGGGCGATTTCGTAGGCCTTCGTCATGGCCACGGTCGACGACTTGGGATGGCGACGACGGAAGGAAGACAGAACCTGTGAGAGCTCGTCGGCCGCGCTGTTCTGCTGACGTCGCCAGGGAAGGAGACGGGTCACGGTGGCCATGTTCGACCTAGTACGTCAGAACCGATTCGATGCGGTGGTTTCCGAGAACTTGGCGGCCGCCGAGGAACGACAACTCGATCAGGACGGCCAGACCGACGATTTCGGCACCGAGAGCTTCGGCGAGCCGACAGGTCGCGGCTGCCGTTCCACCGGTGGCCAGGACGTCGTCGACCACGAGGATCTTCTCCCCTGGATGGATGGCATCTCGATGTATCTCGAGTTTGTCGGTGCCGTATTCGAGGGCATATTCCTCGCGCACGACGGCCCAAGGGAGCTTGCCGGCCTTGCGCACCGGAACGAAGCCGGCTCCGAGTGAGACGGCCACCGGAGCGCCGAGGATGAAGCCACGCGCCTCGATGCCGATGACTCGGTCGACTCCCACGTCGCGAAAACGGTTGCTGAGATGCTCGATGGCGCCGTTGAGGGCCGGTCCGTCCCCAAGAAGTGGTGTGATGTCACGGAACGTCACCCCGGGTTGCGGGTAATCAGGGATGGCCCGTACGAGGTCGTAGAACCGCTCCGAGGACATGTCGAGAGGCTACCGACGCCGCTTCTTGCGGGGGCGGGGTGGGTGCGTGAGGAGAGAACTCGCGGTGGCCGGTGCGGTGGGAGCGCCGGACACCGAATCCGAACTCTCCGACCGTCGTGAACGCGACGAGACAGCGTGACCCGAGATCACCATCTGGACGAGGAGATCCCCGGTGGTGTGTTCGCCGCGAAGATTCTTGAACCGGGGCTCACGCTCCTTCAGAACGGCGAGCAACGGTGTGGCGATGAATATCGACGAGTAGGCGCCGGTCGTGATGCCGACCAACAAGGCGATCGAGAATTCGCGTAGAGCGACAGCCCCGAGGATCTCGGACCCGAGCACCAGGAGAGACAGCACCGGGAGGATGGCGGCGACGCTGGTGTTGATCGACCGCATCAGAACCTGATTGGTCGAGACGTTGACGATGTCGGCCACGGGGGTACGCGACGCCTCGAAACGCTTGATGTTGTCCTGAACCTTGTCGAACACCACG
>SXGQ01029235.1_pt1 | contig 29246 bp, 27 predicted proteins | sample 3178371 | NCBI WGS metagenome assembly SXGQ01 (sample SAMN11356859, study PRJNA531348) | freshwater metagenome | isolation source: freshwater sample F1-20 | place: China: Fuxian Lake, Yuxi | collected 2017-12-25 | reverse complement strand
GAACTTCACCTCACCAAACTCATCGCCAAAGTCAATTAACTCTGCATCGTGAGTATTCCGCGCTTTACGCTCTTCTTCATTCCGAGCGGCCGCAGCGTCGTCCATTTTTTTCCATGTTTCTTTAGAAGCCAGTAACCTGCCGGGTAAGGGGTCGTAGGTCTTCTCGTACTCTTCGCGAGCGACCCGGTAGAACCCATCGCCGTCGGCGACCAGGTAGTCTCCGGGCTTGACCACCATGTCCTCCCCCCACGGAGCAGTGAAGACCGCAGGGCCGTCGCCCGTGTAGCGGGCCACGCGCCGAGGCGACTGGTCAGGTACGACCGTTGAACCCGGAGTCCCCTCGTAGAGGGTCGCAAACTTCCCCGACCGAACCACGTAGAGCTCCCCCGACGGACCGGACATGAGGGCGTCACCAGGTGCCGCGGTGTTCTTGGTCTCCACGCCGTCGGCGGTGACCGTCACCACGACGCGTTCCTTCTCGACGATCGTGTAGGACATGGGCGGCAGGGTCTCAGACGGCGCAACGTACTCGTACTTCTTCGCCTGCTTGCGGGTCTCCTTGAACTCCAACATCGGCGCAAGCGCCTCGGCAACGATACGTACCGGTGCGCGGGGTACTGCATCCTCGTCGAGCCGGCGGCGTCTACCCACCGCGCCCAGTAGATCCGCAACAGGGCCGTCAGCGTCAGCGAACCTCACCTCACCAAACTCATCGCCAAAGTCAATTAACTCTGCATCGTGAGTATTCCGCGCTTTACGCTCACGTGCATCAGCTGCGGTCGACGGCAAAAAACCCAAAACTTCGGCCATAGGAGCCAGATCCTTGAAATACTCAAGAAGTTCCTCAGAAAGCGGAATAGGTACACCCAACGTTCGTGCTTTAGCCACAGTAGCGGCCAACACATGTTTAACATCATTCAAACCGGGGTCGCTGGACTCACGAATCTCCCGTATAGCCGACACGCCCGCAGGACTCCTCGCCAGCCAATCGAGTTGCGCGGTGTTGATTTCGTCCAATCCTCGGGATTTACCGTACGATATACCTTTGGCCAGTACACCGGCAACAAACTCTTCATGCTCAAACTGCGCCCATTCTCTCGAACGGCCTTCTGCAACTGCATGTTTCCGGCCTGCGTGGCCCCGCGCCTTTCTCGGATCGAACTCGAAAGACGTCCCTAAAGACGAGCCGGTCTTAGGATCGTAGATAGATGCGACCATACTAGAATTTTTGTTGTCTTTAAGCAGTTGTTTGAGTTCGCGGACAGTTCGTATATACGGAGGTTCACCCCTGTTTTTTCCCGGGGATTCGGAGGCCACACGAAAACTGCGGGAGGTGCCGTCACCAGGTTCGTGCGTGATTATGACGTTTTCGACGGGGACCCGCATACCACCTATATATAAATATTCGCATTTAGCACCCATACTTCCTCCTTTGTTATTTACGCGTATACTGTCATATACATGCGTATACTGTTAAAGGATAAACCGCGTAAACAACCAAGATCACCCCAGAACTCCCGGACCAGGCGACCTGTATTTTGCACTTATGCGCATACCTCATAGTGGACGTTATGGTCGTTTAAGTTACTATATATAGGGTGCTATTGCGATTTAATTTAAAAAAGTATGCCCTACTTTTAGGGGTGCTGCTAGTTGCTGCGCCGTATTTCCCCACGGCTCCCGTATCCGCGTATCCCCTACCTGATCCAAATAACGGTGCAGTCGCCTCACCCGTTGTAGATCCCGCAGAGGATCTACCGGGAATGTCTTTAATTTCGGTCGACAACCCGGTGTACTCGTTTCATTTGGATGTATCGCTTGCGCGTAAAGCCATGCAGGATGCCGCTTTCTTCAAAGATACGGCCGAACTGCTGCTGGTCGAGGAAGAGAACAGGCTGCACGAGGCGATGTTTAAAGCCACAGTAGCCCAAGCCAAGGCGGATCATGCTGGTAAAATAAGTCGTCAGTGGTCTCTAGATCTACTTATAAGCCAGGAGTCGCTCGACAGAGGTTTGGTAGATATGTTGGCGTTTTCTCCCAGAGATCCGAGTGTTTCGCAAGATCTTAGTTTGTGGGTAGAGCAGATAAGCGAGTATCGCGAGGCCCAATATAGAGAGTTTACTGACGAAGTTGCAGGATACTTGTCGGATATAAAAGATGTCCAAAATAGGTACGCTTTGGCCAAAGGTCTTTTAGAACAAGCGACGGCAGATCTCGCAAATTCTTTAGAACTCGTGGAAACCGCGCAGGAAAGTTTAGACACTATACTTGGTCAGAAAATGTCGTACCAGACAGTGGTGGCGCCTGACGGTTGTCCCGTGGAGGTGCCTTATGGTACTTTACGCGAATATGAAGGAACTGTATGGGGGTTGTGCGCTCGTTCTGTAGAGCAGGCACCAACGCCCCAAGCCGCTTTGGCGATAAAGTATGCGTTTAGGGCCCTTGGCTCAAACTATGCTTGTCAGGATCTTAGCAGGTACGGGGCTTTTTCGTATGACTGCTCTTCTCTGATAACGCGAAGCTACGCTACAGGCGCAGGTATGCCCGTACTTGACCCTGCAAGCGTTCTATCAACAAGACATATGGTACCTTGGGGCGGAGGTGAGATGGTTTCGTGGCTTACTCCCGTGACCGAAGATTCAATATTACCCGGAGATATAGCACTCTATGATACCTTCAAAGTAGATACCAGACATGCGGTAATTGTACTGGCCGACGGCATGATGCTGCACACGGACAATTGCGGGGACGTTACACATATTCGTAAGTTTTGGGGTTTTGAGAACACCGACTATTACAACTATCTGGGAAGTAGACGTATTGTGGTTAAAAACTAAACCTGAAGCGCACAGCAACCACCAAGTATAGTTTTCTATCTGCAATTTTTTAATCCGGTTTCAGATAGATGCGCATTCTATAGGTTGGTTCTGACCGACAACCGCAGCGCCACAAGGGCAAGTTGTAGCACGAACTAAAGACTAGCGGGATGTGTTCCCGAGATGGGCCCGAAAACTTCGACAGACACGATCGTATCCCCGCGCATACCGAAACTTATTTTCCATGTAGTTTCTTTGTTTACTATAATCATAGATGGCCAGGCGCGCACCGATGCCGTAGGTGCTTGCGCTCTTCGTGTGTCCGGGGAAACCAGATGGGATTTCAAAAGTTCAACTAGTTCCCGTAATGTCAACCCGCAAGTATTCCCGCACCCGTATGTCAAAGGTACGTAGTACCCGTTGTTTTCTGCGGCAAGCACCTCATTATATACGTTGTCAGACAGTACAAGCAACCTATCTCCGAGGTACATAGCCGCAAAATCTTCGCCAGTTGACACTTTACCTATGAAGGTCTCCAGGGTGGCGCGTAGACGATCGTACTTAGGGGATGTCGGCGTTTCTATGTACTCTAAAGGGGTCACCAAGGATTTCGCATTCTCGCCCCCTCCTACACCGCATCCGTATGTAAACGTGCAACACGAAATGAGGATAGCGCTCATTTTTACAACTTTGCTCATATTAAAGTATTGTTAATACGTGGGTTTTTGCGGCATATGAGCGCTTACCCCCTGTCTGACAGGCTCGGTCTGCGCGTCACAGTAAATGGAGGATCTATATGAACGACACAGATGTATTCAACAGTATAGTAAAGCAGCTGCGCCACGAGTCGCCGGAGTTGCCGAAAGAGGAATCCTTGCCGCATAGAGGACCTTTAGGTCTTTACGTCGCGCTCTGCGCATTGAGTTTTATTTTAATTATAGTTTCGCTGGTGGCCAACTATCCGCTCGCGGGTTTGCCGTGCTTCCTTATTTTGGTGGCGTGTTCCAACGCCATTGTGTTCAAAGTGCAACCTAGGCTTCAGCGCAAATGACAACCATTGTTATAGTAGGGGCCGGGGGAGTGGGAACGAGCATGCTCGAGCTTCTCGCGACTAGAGGTTTTTTCGACAAATGTTATATAGCCGATATTAATATTTCAAGAGCCTCTGCGGCCGTAAATAGACTAACAGACAAAAGGTTTGCGGCCCTAGCTGTGGACGCTACGGATATTTCCGCCTTGACTAGACTTCTCAAAGAGACGGGGGCCACATATATGGTCAATGCCTGCGATCCTCGCGTAAACGAGCAATTGTTTGCCGCTGCGTATCAAGCAGGCTGCAACTACATGGATATGGCTATGAATCTTTCCGAGCCTCACCCGGACGATCCGTACAACAAGGTAGGAAAGTATTTGGGACAAGACCAGTTTCAAGAGCATGACGCCTGGAGAAGTAAAGGGCTACTTGCTCTTATAGGTATGGGCGTGGAGCCGGGTCTTAGCAATATTTTTGCCAAGTACGCGCAGCAGTCGCTGTTTGACACCATATCTGAGATAGGTGTACGCGACGGTTCTAATCTACGTATCGAGGGTTACTCTTTTGCGCCCACGTTTTCTATATGGACGACCATAGAGGAGTGCCTTAATCCGCCCATAGTATGGGAGAAAACTAAAGGTTTGTATACTACAAATTGCTTTAGTTCTCCTGAGATATTTCACTTTCCTGCCGGTATCGGCCCTCAAGAATGTGTCAACGTCGAGCACGAAGAAGTTTTAATGATACCGCGTTCTGTTGATTGTGAGAAAGTTACATTCAAGTATTCTTTAGGCAGAGAGTTCATAGAGTGGCTTAAAACATTTTCCGATCTAGGGCTTGACTCCAAGAAGCCGATAGCCGTTGGTGCCGCTACGGTCGCTCCTAGGGATGTTCTCGCGGCCGTGCTGCCTAATCCGTCGAAGTTAGGCAACCTTATGCACGGCCGCACTTGCGCCGGAACGTGGGTTAAAGGCATTAAAGATGGTGCAGAGAGACAAGTATACCTTTATCATGTTGCCGACAACGCTACAACTATGCGCGAATGGCATTCGCAGGCCGTTCTATGGCAAACAGCCTTATGCCCCGTGGTTGCGTTGGAGATGCTTGCGACCAATAAGTGGGCCGACGTTGGCGTGTATGGTCCGGATCACTTTGATGCGCTACACTATTTAAATACTTTAGGAGAGTACGGGACCCATCATGGTATATTAGAGATAGGTGACGATTTGTGGCCGGCACCAGTGGAAACGGGTGCTTCTGGCTGGTCAAAGAGTATTGCCAGTAGTTTCTAAAACGGTGATTGGTTAACTTTTTTAAAAGAAAGGGTCCGCGACATACGCTCTCCTGCGTGCGGTAGTCCGACTTCTTTAAGTATTTTTTCGATATTTGCAGGGTTTAACGCGTCTAGTTTGCCTTGCTCTATATCGACAGGTAACTGTCTGTTTAGTTCGGCTACGGTGTAAGTACATCTCGCTTTACTTTCGTCTCTGCGCAGGGATTCCAGTATTTTAGCACTCACTATTTTACGCAAGTCTTCGTCCTTGGCTTTGAATATCGTGTCTATATCCCCAAAATGAGCTACGAGTTTTGTGGCCGTCACCGTACCTATACCTTTTACTCCAGGCAGGTTATCTCCGGGCTCCCCGCGCAATGCTGCTATAGTGCGGTATCCCGAAGGCGTGCACCCCATGGTGCTTTTCAGGGTTTCTAGATTGTATATTTTGTTATCCATGGTGCGCATACTCGTTAAGTCACCGATCAGTTGTATGCAGTCTTTGTCGGACGAAAGTACGGTGGTGGTATACCGGAGTTTTTCGGCCTGATTGACGCAGGATGCTACTATATCGTCGGCTTCCCAGCCTTCCATGGAAACCACGTGGATACCGCATTGACGAAGTATACTTGGGGCCCACTGAAGCTGGTATGTAATATTTTCGTCAGGACTAGGCCGGTTAGCCTTGTAGTCGGGGTACATATTTTTGCGATATGCGCATCCACCAGCAGTATCAAACGCTAGGGTCATATGTGTATAGGTACTTCCTTGTAGAATTTTGGCCAACTGTACAAAAAGTCCGTGTACGGCCCATACTGGTCTGCCCGCGTGTTCCAGTTTTGTGCCGGCCATGGCGTGGTATGAACGGTATAGAAGATTGGTGCCGTCTACGGCTAGTATATGGTTTGCGGTCATACTCTATACTGTGCTCGCTGACGTCTCGTTCACAGTCTCGAGGATACTACAACAGGGAAAACAAAGGCCTGTAAAGACGCTTTTCAGACGTGACAAGTGTCACGTCACGCTTTTGTGTGGTTGTGCTCGCGTGTATTGAGTTCTACGCAACGCAAGTAGGCGCCGCCCACGAGAATACCATGCTGAGGTCTGCTTTTTCGTAAAAGGTGCCTACCATAGTGCAGGTAACTTTACGCAAAGTTAAACTTAAAGATATACCATCAGCCGGCTTTACTGCACTGGCAGTGAGTTCTTGAAAGTCTACGCCGTTTACAGCAAAGGTGGCGTCTACGGGCAGCACGCCTTTGTTTGCGGCCCCTACCACTCCGTCGACCCATGCCTCTGCTGAATCACTGAGGTACCGATCCAGTCCTTCGAAGGTTTCTGTTTCTTTCAGATCGTTTGCTTTGTATGCTGCCGATGTCGCTTCCATGTAGACTATTAGACCAGTTTTAATAAGTGCGTCAGTTAGCTTCGATGTGCCGTAGCCTTCTTCGGTTGTGCCGTCGGCTCCCGTAGTGGTAGTAATGGAATCGGTTTCGTCAATAGGCGTGGTGTCACGTGGCACGTCGTTACCGCCCTGGGACGAATCGACAGCGGCGGCACTCTCCGTGTCCGACGAATCAAGAGGAGCATTCTCGTTACTAGAACAAGATATCATTAGCATGGAGGCGGCAAGGCCGATTGTTAGTTTAAGTAGCATAGTTCTAAACTGTGCTAGGTTTAACCGTAAGGCAAGTATTGGTTTTAAAGACCATATACGCCCTAGTCAATAGTCAACACTAAAAGTAACACGGAAGTACTATATGTTGCACTCAACAGTCCAACTTTAAACAATGGAATATATGTCTATAGTTTCTTTGTGCGTATGTACCTCCACAGGGCAGTTCGTGTCCAACTATGCTATAAGCAAGTCTATTCGGCGCGTATCGCCCGCAGTTATGGTGGTCGCAGATCGCTCTGTTGCCGATATGTCCCAGATATTGAAATATATCGGGTACTATATGGTTACAAGCGCCGAAGGCACGCATATTCTGGCGAAAAAAAGCGATGAAGTGCAGGTGGTTTCTACCGCATCGAACAAAAACTCTATACTAACGGTTGATGTGCTGGTCGCTGGCTTTAAGTTCAAAGTGATCGCCGCCGCCGCCATACATCGCGAACTATTGGTCAGTAACTTTAAAGACAGTTATGGCCCTACTATGCTCGCGGGGCTGTTTACCGGCGACCCGTTTAACAAGTCGTCCCAAACACTACTGGCGTCTATGAACGTTACTTTGGTGACCCGAGATGATGCCGAGGATGACGTATCCACGAACCAGCGATCGGCCGCAAAATCTCGCATTGTACCCGCCATAGCAGTGAAAAATATGATCTGCCACGGCACGGGCATGTATACGCTAGGTCAGTGTACCCCCGGTCCGCAGCATCTGTGGAGTAGGCTGGGCAGTTAACGCGCCTACATTAAGTTATGTTTGTAGCGGCGGGCGGCAACGGTATAAGCACCTACTTCATAAAGGATTTTAACCAATGTATAATACAATTAAGTCACGGATCCATATGGCGGCCTATGAAGGTTTTCCTTCAGCCGTAGCCGTTCACGTGCATAACGCCTTGATGCGTTACCCAAATACTATAAGTACTTTGGCAGCCAACGGTAGTATATCTAGCGATCTATGGTTAACCATCTGGGGACCGAAACGACCCCCCGTGGCGTTAGCCAAATCCCTGGTGTCCAGGGATTTGAACGCTGCTTTACGCAAACATGTTATAGAGAAAGAAACTCGCTCGACAGTTTTAAGCGAATTCGTCAAGTATAACGAACTCACGAAAGACGAACAGATATGTCTTATTGCTGCCGGCACGGCGCAAGAAGCGTTACTTAACGTTCCGTGGCTTGCCCACGATCTCAGGGCGGATATGGTTCTAAAAGTTGGCGGGGAGTTCTTGTTGCAACAAATAGCAGTTTCCCCGGTAGACAACTACTCAAACGATTTCGTCTCCAAGCACATTATAGACAATCTGCGCGAGTATGCGTTCAAACCTTCTAAAAGTATATCGCGTAACCTTAAACTGATTTTCGGGCGACGTCCCGAGGTCATCGGCATGGTCATACCTTACGCAAAACGTAACGTACTTACGGCCATGGCAGGTTCAGCCAACATCACGGAAGATATGTGCGAAAAACTCATAAACTACCAAAACAATGTGGCGTCCTTAACGAAAGAAGAAGTTCGGGAGAACATATACACGTATCAAGCTCTGGTCGCCAATCCGCGCACCCCTTTACACGTGGTGCAGGCCCTGGCGCAAGTTGCGCCAGGCAACGCGGATTTGAGCAGATCGGTACACAAAAGAGGCAACAAAGCACACGTTTCCGGCAGATACGAAGATGTCAATGACGCAGATACTTTAGAAAGGCTTCTCTCGCGAGCTTGTGAGAGCAGGGGCAGGGATTTTTACTCTGCTCCGCGCCCCATAGAGTTACTCGCTCTGCACGCCAATCCGAATCTTTCGAACGTGCAGCGTGCCAAAGTAACGGGCAGTATGGCCATACTGGATATGGATATAGTATCCGGCGATCCTGTTTCAGCCCTACCGGCAAAAAGTGTTTCCGGCTGCCCTGGATCGTACTCTGTTCCAGAGTATGATCTCGCCGCCAGTATTTTAGGCGATACGAAGATATACTGGGAAGTACTGGTCAGTATGCTAGACGACTATCAAGGTTCGTTTAGCGAACTCATCGAAACGTCTCAAACGCTGTAGACTGCAAAACCACAAAAAACGGGTGCACCACGATCGTGGCGCACCCGTTTTTTTTGTACTGGCGTATAGTTTATACGTGATCCGGTAGCGTTTTTGTCGCTAAATTCAAATCTTTCAAAGTATCTACGAAAGGTTTGAACCTGTTGCGAAATTTTACGCTATTTCCGGCGTAGGCATGGGCGAAAGATTCGGCGAAAATTTCGTCACGTTTAACCGTGGCGTAGGTTCCGAGAGTTTCTCGTATATCCGCTCGCAGTAGGCGTCGCGTATCACGCTGCCTGTTTAGTCCACCAACATGTTTACCTTGTACAGTCGTATAGTAGTACGAAGGGTAGTTGATAAGATGGTAGCGCCACTGGTTTGGTTTAGGCTTATTTACTCCAAGGATTATCTCACTCAGCACGCCGTAGACTTTTTCTACATTTTTGCGTTTAGTTGTCATAAGTTTGGATTCTACAAGATGTCCAAATTCGTGGATTAACGTAAAAGCCGCCGCACTGACTCCAGTTTCTGGAGACCGGGGAGGCAATCCTTGCGCCTTGGCGCGTTCGTTCATTGCGGCCCAGAAGTTAAGGAGCTTTTGGTAGGACCGTTTCTTGCCGTATACAGATCCTAAGGATATGACACCTACAGCAAGGGGATCTATTACGGCTTCGTCTTTAACGAATGTGGTTTCTCCGATAACTGCTCTAACTTCGCCGCGACTACCGCCGTAGTCTTTGATGATATCAATTAGGTCGTCGACACCGTATTGTTCTTGGTCGTCTATAATGCCTTCGCACAATAACGATTGTAAAACAGGCAGGTTGTCTACGTATGTTACGGCCTCGCCTAGTTCGTTGTGTCCTAGTTGCGCATAAAAGTTTATGTAGTCTGGTTTGATTTCAGGAAATCGTTCACGCATAGCAATGTATACTTGTACGAGTTCGTACGCCAAAGGCGCTGGAAGTTTTGTTAGTTTACGTGCCTCAAATTTAGGGTTACCGTTGGCACGTTCCCATTTTTCGAGCCGCGTTTTTAAAGTTTTTACGTTCATACCGTCACGATAACGGATTTTGATGCTTCTAGGAACAAGCCCTAAATGGGGGTACCCGTTTGGGTAGTATTGGACTTTTGTGTATTTCATACTCCCTACAGTGCTCGCCCCTGGCGGATATACCACTCTCGGTTTCCCATATAATAGGCCTATTTAGGGTGACTTTTGGCACCCTTTCCTTTAAAAAAGTCAAAATGCTTCTGCAGGGGGGCCTGCGGGTATGTGCCCGAAGTCACTTGTCTGGATGAGCAACTATTAGTGTCTCTGCACCTGTTGAGATAACATTATTAACCATGAGCCGCGAAGTACTGTCCCATGTTTTCGAGAAGATGGCCTCATATGACAAGATCCCGCCGTCGCTACTAGAGAATATTTATAAAAACGCCAAGATGTCTGCAGATATGTCTACTCTACTAACCGTGGCTTCCCGTTCGGATCTTCCCGTTTCGCTGCATAAGTCTCTTCTTGCTTTAAAAAATCCCGCTATTACAGGCCTGCGTCTGAAGTACATGAGTTCAGGCGATATACACGCCCTGGTTAGCGTCACAGGTAACAAAAAAGTGTATGTACAGGCGGCCCAATGCACAAATCTTCTAGATGCTACTGTAACCATACTGCTAAATAGCGGCAACTCCCAGGTTTGGGAGAAATTATTGGTCAATAGGGGCGTCAGCGGGAGTATGCAACAAAAAGCTTTAGCCCGGTGTATAGAAAAATCTTTGAATTCGACAGGCAAACCTCTTAAGTCCTCCGCTCAACTAATTTTAAGTTTTCCTGAATACGCAGACACTATGTTTGCAACCTTATCCAGAGTGGATCCTTTATGCACAAGCCGCCTGGCTTGCCTGTTGCTAGACTGCTTGCCATGGGCGTCAAAAGTCGGCAATCTTTCCGTAGTGGATGTAGTTTCTACTTTTTCCAAGGCACTGACCAGTATGTCTACCGTCTCCGTGGACCAGTTATCTGGTAGCGGAAAACCTTCTACACCTATCGACAAGTTGACGGTGCTGTCAAAACAATACGGCCGGCCTACGGAGAAGCAATACGACTCTGACACTTCCGTGCTATACGTACGCCACGCCTTGTCCAATATTTCGAAACTTATATCCAAGGGCGTTCTTCAAAATAAAACCCGACAGGAAGTGACCGATTCTTTAGAAAAGTCCTTGGCTTTTTTAAAGGATAACGCCAACAATGCGCCGCTCACGGCCCAGGAACGTACACATACTTTAGGGCGCTTGGCCGATATTTTAGCAAGTTTACGCAACACGCCACACAACCCCAAGGGATCCCTGTCCGTCGCCGCTTTAGCCGCAAAGTCGCCCGCTGATCTTGACGCGGTAATCGATTCTCTGGGCGACTGCACAAATTCTATGGACCTAGTAGCGATTCTTTTAAGTCCGCACTACAGGCATTCGTCCGTCATGGCGGACATACTATCGGCAGCGACGGCAGACGTCTCCGACCAGTGCTGGTCTAACGTAAGGAAAGCAATGGAGCACCGATCACCTGTTTCGTCAGAAGTTTTGGCAACGTTGTGCACCACTCGACAGGCGCGCATACCGGTTTCTGTTGCGTACATAGATACTTTATTGGGCCGTCACGACGATCCGGTAGCCATGTTGGCCGCCACGTTAAAGTCGTTAAAAAGTAGCGATCTTTCGACCGTCATAGGTTTGGTGGGTTCCCGTTACTTTGATGCCGAGTTTATTCACGATGTGCCTTTGGCCGAGATTCCCTCTAAAATTCCTACGAACGTATTAAAGGTTCTTGTAGAGTCCATGAACGATCCTAGCGCCTTATCCGTTAACTGGGATATTTTATCGTTGACGACTAATTTTCCCAAAATATCGCTCAAAGAAGCACTGGAATCCAGTAAACTTTTGAGCCAATAGAGCAGTCTTGACTTACGTCTCATGTGCGGCACCGTGAGTTATATGCTGCTAGTACGAAAATTAACCGCAACTGTTACTTTAGTAGGGTTGTTGGCCGCTTGTAGTCAGGCAAGCACGACGCCCCCGACTGTGGAAACCACTACAAGTTACAGTTCGCAAGCCTTTGAAACCCCAACCGCCAGCACCATTTCGACTATACCGGCCGAAGCAACGGAGAAAAGCGCCGAGGCGTTGGCTTATGAACAAAATATAGGAGACGATTTAGCAAACGAAGCGTGCGTCACGATGCTAAATATACAAACCTGGTTAGAAGAAGATAGAGCTAAAGCATTCGCGCACCTTAACAAAGTAATAAATGTAGCCAAAACCTATGAGAAATCCGCGGCACTGTACATATTGGACACAAAAGCGTTGAAAGACTTTCAAGACGCTATGTCCGATATCGCAATTACTGGCGAAGAAGTAGTTGTTGCTCTCACCGCCTTCAATCTAGAGGGCCTACTGTATATCAAAGATCTGATACAAGGTATGCAGAGCGCTGACGCAAACGCTCGCAGACATTTTAAGACCCCTTTAAGCCCTCCTTGCGTCTAAGCGTTTCGTCACGTTAAGGCAAAACCTTATAAGGTTTTGCTTAGCGGTCGTTTGTTGCATCCTAAAAATGTGGCGCAGGTAGGCTACGGCAGCACAATTAATATATATGTATATACGTGTAGTTCTGGGGTTATTGTGTGTACTAGGTAGTGTACTGTACTATATTCAAATTAAAAATAAGAATAAGTCCCCCTTATCGCCGAAACTTGCGGGATTCGCTATTATAGGTGCCTTAGTTTCAGGTATAGTCCTTGTGGGTCTAGTGTACAAAGATGCACAGGTTCGCCCCTGGCCGCGTGAATATATCGCTGGGGAAAAACCTGACTTCTCCAAAGTTCCCGGGGTGTCCCCTGAGCAGGAACTATGGGCCACAACTATAGCCGCGGATACTTTTATTAATTTGAAAAAGTGGGCCGAGTATAGTAAGGCCCTAGAAGACAATTATGTACCCGTATCTAACCACGGTGACGGCGATTTTGTGCATATCATGAATTTCAAATACATAAGAGACGATCGTTATTTGGATCCTCAATATCCTGAAAGTCTGTTGTACAGGGTTCAAGATAACAAATATACGTTACTTGCCGCTATGTATATGATGCGTGACATAGGTATAGACGACCCTAGGATAAAAGATATCGGTGGGCCTTTAATACAATGGCACGATCATTCGGACTTAATAGACGGATTCACCAACGAAAAATGGGCCAATATACATGTATGGATCACGTCAAATAAGTGTGGAGTTTTTGCGGCAGCAGATCACCCGAATTTGTTGGGTGTGGCGAGCGTACCCACGGCCGACAGAGTAGATATCTGCCAATAAGTGGATCTTCTGGTTGTATTACATGCTTCTACGTATCGAGCCGTAACAGTATGTAATGTACAATACATCGGGGCTGAAAGGTTTCGACAACTTCAGCAAGTTAAATCACGCAACTCGAGTAGCTCAGACTCGTTAAACAGGGCAAAAAAAGTAACTGTAAACACTCAGTTCACTCTTGCCGCCTAATTAGCGGACCTAGAGTCACCGTGAACCGAAAGGTCGCACAGGGTCAACTCATCGCAACCCGGTAACAGAAGCGAGGAGGACAGTGGGCTAGACTACTGACTATAGGAAAGACTATTGATACCTTGGAAAAACCTGGGCGGCGACGCAAGTCATTTCATCTTTGAAAGTAACGGCCGTAAGTTACGTTAAAGAAATAGTTGTATCGTGAGTTAATAAGCGTTATTGGACCCGGGTTCGATTCCCGGCAGCTCCACTCCGAGGTATACGCGTAAGTGCACCTCTCAATGTACATAACTCCCGGTTTGATGATCCCAGTGGTCGTCGAACCGGGAGTTTTGCCGTTTTTCGACGCGGTCGAAGATTTCGACTTATAGGCACTGATGCCCCAAGAAAGTCCAGCCCACAGTCAAGGTATCGTGACAAGAGGTGTCTGGTGCCGGTTTCGCGTTCCGACACTGTCAAAAGCGAACGATTAAAGGGGCCTATGACCAAAAAGAAAGTTAAACCAGCGAAGGCAAAGAAAACTAAACCAGCAAAGGCAAAGAAAACTAAACCAGCGAAGGCAAAGAAAACTAATCAGAGAACCTTAACCACCAAGCCCGCCCGCAAGGTCGCCTGGGTGGGTCGGTACCAGACGGAGTTCGCGCCCGCGGCGAGCGACGAAGTCCTGGTGATGTCCGACGAGGCCTACACCAAGATCGACCGCCGAAACACGATCGCCTCCAAGGCCCAGGTCGGAGAGTCTTGGTCGTCGCTGGTTGAGCAGTTCGGCCGCGACGAGGTCGAGTCGGTGCTGAGACCGGTCATCCAGGACGCCAGGAACATCCTCGACACTTCTGGCACGAGCGCCGCCGCAATGCAGAAGTGCCTCGACTTTGTGGTTAGTGGTGCAGGGAGGGGGGACTTCGAAGAAATGTGGCCCTACGTCTACCAACCGCTCGACGACGCAGACGTCATCCTCGAAGGCCTACCAGAAGCCGTCGTTGAGATGGTCCTTTCGCCGAGCCTCAGCCCGATGACCGACTACTACCCCAGTTCCTGGGATGCCAAGGATTTGCCTCGCATCATAGATCTCCTCACCGAGGCCGGCTGGGAGGTTCGCTCGACAACCTTCCACCCCTCGTACCCCTGACAGGACAGCCCTCGTAGCGAGAGCCTGCCGCGACTCATCTGACGACACTTCGAATCCTGTGTCGCTGGCTACTTACCATATACGGCCGTAGCGATCGGAAAGCCTGGAGCATAGACACCACTCTTACGGCCAGGTTTGAGGGCGGCCGGAGCGGGGTGGTGCGATTCTTTCCGGCAGTGTACGTGTACCCGCGCCGTGCTTAGTTTTCGGTAGTCACAGTGGCCGGCCTCGGGCTGCTTGTGCGAGATGACCGGCAACCTGCTCGCAGAACATGTCGTTGTAGCCACGCGACGTACAGTGCTCTCTGTTCTCAGCCTGGGACCTTCTAACTAACGTAGTTCTGGCCCCTGCAGCGTCACGCCTCGGAGAACCTCTCGCGCTGATACCTTTGTCGGCCAAAAGTACCTCAAGGCGTTCGTCTTGACCAAACGCCACAAGACGGTCTGCCCTCTTCTATGTGCAGGATGATTCCGTTGTCCGTGCAGGAACTACGAGGCTGGACAGTGGTAGTCTGGTCACATCTCAGTTCAACTGCGGCAAGATCTTCACGGCCTGTGTGTATCCGGTGCGGGCTTTTTCTATTTAACTATATAGACAATCCTTGAAGTGCGCTTAGTAGGGGATGCGAGAGACACGGAAGCCGTTCTCATTAAGGGTTACGCGCGACCCAGTACACCGCGAAGTATAACGCGCATTTTGATGCGACGCAGGGCAGATTTGGCTTTGATGTTGTCTACCGGTGAGTCGATCGACCCCCGTGCGTACTCTTCTTGAGTTTTGCGTACCCACGGGGGACGTACGTGCGTGGCACCACGATCCAGACTACGCCAGTATACGCTTGAGTCCAGTAGACCTGCTTTGTAGAATCCTTTCAAAAGAGCTTTGTATTGCGTCCAAGTAAGAACTTCGTCTATGTACATGTGATGATTTCCGGGGGTGGTTGACGCCACAAGAACCGCTTTCTTGTCCAGGTCGAAAGCCGGCGAATGGGTGCCGTCACCCCTCAGGGAAGACACAAGATTGGCGTTCATACGATCTTTGGCGGAAAGCTCCAAGAGGTTGTCGGAAACGGCGGATAGGTCGTTTAAAGAGTTAGCTTTATAGAAACGTCTGCCCATATTTGCGGGATCGTATCCGGAATAGTCCACTGTTTCGTTTGTCGCCATGTAGGCAATGGTCCGCAAGCAGACAGCTAAAACAAGAATATTATGTTTTTCGGGGCGTATACTTAGTAGTAAGTAGATCAGATGGCTTCTATATGGAAGGTCTGCTCCCGGATGCGGCGGCACACGCGGTGCACAAAATGGTAAACCAGCCGCGGTCTTCATACAGTATCCCAAGGGAGCCGCACACGATCGCAGGTTTTCGCGCAGGCTTTTTTCAGCGGCAACGATCGTTACTGTTGAGTGTGGTGTCGAGCCCAAGGTTAAGACGGTCAAGAAAACGAAACTCCTCGGAGAGGCAGACAACACCAGCGGAACTTAAGGTGGTAAACCGGAGATATGTTTAGACGCGGATGCGTCATAAAGGGAAGGCCTGCGTAGCGTGTATGTTCTACAATCATCGCATATCGCAAAACAGCGTCCCGCGGGGGACACAAGTCGCCGGTAGCCCGGGGATAATCTCATAGGATTGTAGCCTGCATTCCGGGAGCGATGCTGTATAGGGACTTTAAGTGCGGTATGCGTAACAGTACAAGTATATGCTTGTACTCAAGAGTAACACAAAATGACTGCTATAAACGGTGTACTGGGAAACGCTTTTCTGTTGGCAAATCGCCACCACGCGGGCCGAGTCCGTAAAGGAACCACGACCCCGTACATAGCCCATCTAATGGCCGTAAGCGCCTTGGTACTTGAGTACGGGGGCACGGTAGAGCAGGCCGCTGCCGCGCTATTGCACGATGTAGTAGAGGATACCGGATGCGCGCTCAAGGAGATAGTAGAGAAGGCGGGTCTTGACGTTGCCCGAATCGTAGAAGCGTGTACTCACCGTGAGTTTTCCGACATCCTCGACAGTGAAGAGAGGGCCTTGGTTAAAAAAAGAGTCTATCTGGAGCGCTTGGTGTCCGTCGATCGTTTGGCGTCCGCAAATTTGGTGGCGTTATGTGACAAAGTCCACAACAGCGAATGTACTCTACGCGACTGGCGTAGTAGCGGACGGAATGTCGCGATGTTTGACAAGTTCAACGGCGGCTACCATATTCAACGCCATTGGTATGCCTCGCTTGTCGACGCGTTCGACAAGTTAGATGTGCCTTGCGATCTGCGTACTCGCTTGCGCTGCGCCGTCACGGCCGTTTTTGGAAATTCTTACGAGAATAGTATATGAGTGCACTGGAAGTAAAACGCAATATTGAACCGGGCCGCGCGGCACGGCTTCTCAGCGCCACAGGCATCGGCAGTGTGTCGTGTTTTGTTTATATCGACGTGTTGAAATGGCGTTTGAGGTAAATTCAAGCATGGGTACATCAATTATCTGGTTTCGCCGCGATCTGCGAATGGCCGACCATCCGGCATTGTTGGCCGCACTTGCCCATGGCACCACGACACCGTTGTTCGTCTTGGACCCACTTTTCGTTAAGAGATCGGGGGCTGCACGATTCACCTTCTTGTTGCGCAACATTCGGGCACTTGACGCTTCGATGAATCGCGCCCTTGTCGTTCGTCATGGTGATCCACTCGATATCGTACCACGATTCGCCGCCGAAGTTGGCGCTGACAAAGTGTTCATAAGTTCCGACTTCGGGGCGTACGGCTCGCGCCGCGACGCCGAGGTCGCCGACCGCCTAAAAGCGATGAAAGTAGAGCTCGTCCCTATCGGTTCACCGTACGCCGTGAATCCGGGCACGATACGCAAATCAGATGGTCGCCCATTTGCGGCATTCGCACCGTTTTACCGTGCCTGGGCCGGACATGGTTGGCCCGCGCCGTTGCCGGCCCCCGCATTGCTGAACTTCCGTGGTGCGCCTGAAGTGAAGTGCGACGGTATTCCGGTCGATCCGCGACTCACCGCGCAGATCCCCCCGGCTGGTGAAGAATCTGCGCGGGCACGCTGGGAGCATTTCGCCGCTGATTCGTTGGGTCGCTACCAAGAAGAGCGCAACGTTCCCGCCATTGACGGGTCGAGCAAACTGTCGCCGTATCTGCGGTTTGGTGTACTGCATCCGCGACAGCTGCTCGCAGAATTGCGCCCGGATCCGCAGCACGATCACTTTCGCAGCGAACTGTGCTGGCGCGATTTTTACGCCGATGTACTGCACCATCAACCAGGCACCGCATGGAATAATCTGCAGCCCAAAATGGATGCGCTACCAGTCGATACCGACGCGCGCGCCAAACAGAGATTTGCGGCCTGGTGCGCCGGACAGACGGGATACCCGATAGTTGACGCTGGAATGCGACAGATGTTGGCCACTGGTTGGATGCATAATCGCGTGCGCATGATCGTGGCGAGTTTCTTGGTAAAAGATCTGCACCTGCCATGGCAGTGGGGTGCCAAGTTCTTCATGCGGCATCTCGTTGACGGCGATACTGCGTCAAACAATCACGGCTGGCAGTGGACTGCCGGCACCGGCGTGGACGCCGCACCGTATTTTCGTATATTCAACCCGCGTCTACAGGCAGAAAAGTTTGACCCGAGTGGCACATACGTCCGCACATGGGTGCCTGAACTCGCCGATGTACCAGACAAGTTCGTTCACTCCCCCAACGATAATCCTACCGGCTTACCAGAGGGGTATGTTGCGCCAATGGTCGAGCACAAAGCCGAGCGCGACGAATCGTTGCGCCGCTATAAAGCGGTCACCGGCAAATAGTAGATGTTCGCTAGCAACTTATGCGTATACCTCTTGGTGGGCGCTGAGGGACTCGAACCCCCGACCTCCTCGGTGTAAACGAGGAGCTCTAACCAGCTGAGCTAAGCGCCCGCAGTAAAGTTGTTAATTACTACAGATAGCACTGTTGTCGGGACCTCATATACGGCACTCATTGAAGTATTTGCAAATGTTGCGTATATACCTTGGGTTGCCGTAGTGGAGTGTCAGGGCACTATACAGCTATGGCCAATTATTCGAGCATTCTTGACTTCGTAGGTGACACGCCGCTAGTGGATGTTTCAATTGTTAGTACGAATCCCAAGGTTCGTATATATGCTAAACTTGAAAGTATGAATCCTTTTGGTTCGGTTAAAGATAGGGCGGCCAAAGCGATGCTTCTCGATGCCTACAAGAAAGGTCTACTGGTCAAAGGTCAACATATTATCGAACCTTCCTCAGGCAACACAGGTATAGCCTTGGCGGGCATGTCGCAAAGTATGGGTAATACTATAACTATAGTGCTACCTGAAAATGTGACCAAGGAACGTAAAGATACATTACTGTCTTTTGGGGCAAATATAGTGGAAACTCCCGCAGGTTTGGGATCCGATGGGGCTATAGATCACGCGGTGCAACTCGCTAAAAGTAATCCCGAGTGGTTTATGCCTTTTCAATACGCTAATAACGCCAACCCTACGGCGCACTATGAGACTACGGGCCCTGAAATTTTCAGTGATTGTCCCGACGTTACCCATTTTGTTGCTGGTCTAGGTACGTCTGGAACGCTTATGGGGGTCGGAAAGTATCTTCTTGAGCAAAACGCGAACATAAAAATAGTTGCTGTGGAACCTCCGACGGGTGAAACAGTTGACGGTCTACGAAACGTCGATAGCGGCTACGTACCTACAATTTTTGAAAATTGGAACGGGTTCTCGATTCTTAGTAGGCGCAGGATAGTACGAGCCGAAGAAAGCATACTTTGCGCTCGCCGCCTCGTCAAAGACTGTGGGGTTTATGCCGGCCCGTCGGCGGGTGCGGCTCTTGCGGGTGCCCTCAAGGTGGCTGAAGAGATAGAGTCTGGGCATATAGTTTTTATAGTTTGTGATTCAGCCTCAAAGTATCTGTCAACAGGTATATACTCAGGCGCCATCAAGCAAGCAAAAGACGTATTGGAGAAAGTTTCGTACTTTTAAGTCCCTACGTCCAGATTCCCTACAATACATAATGTAGTTTTACGTAAACAATGGTTCTGCCGGAGAAATTGTCAGCGTTCTGCCCCCAGAAGGCTGTTTGATACTGTATGTTAATATATTCTTACGCTATATGCATATTTGTGTCATGGCGTAATAATACTAAGCGAAGAACCAACCTTCAAGAGGAATAATGGGCAAATTAACAATAGAAGGCGAAGACGTAGAGGATCTCGGTCTGACGTTAGTAGGTGCTGACGCCGACGAAGCCTCAGACGTTGACGACCTGGATGTACTGGCTGTTGAAGATCTGGATACTGTAGAAATTGTAGAGGTCGCCGTAGTACCACCGCACCTAGCGGCTGTGCTAGACGACAATCCGGCAGTAGCAGACGATATAGAGGAAGATCTACTTAGTAGACTTGAAACGATACTATCGCCTCAAAGTATGGAGCCGCTTTACGAAAGCGAAGACGCCCCCGCGTCTACACGGAAAAACAAAAAAACAAAAACGGAAGACAATGACGACGAAGACGACAGCCTAGGCGTAGTTAAACCTCGTCAAAAGGATGAGGTGCATTGCGGTCGGTGCTGGATTTTGGTTAAAGCCACTATTCATAAGTGTCCCGTAGATGACGATGGCTGTCCGGTGATTTGCGCTAGGAAAAAGTAAAGATATATAAGTTGGCAATATTTTGCCCGTTTAGCTCAGTGGTAGAGCTCTGCACTTGTAATGCAGTGGTCCTCGGTTCAATCCCGAGAGCGGGCTCTGGGGTTCAGATTTATATACAATTTAGCAAAGTTAAAAGGCACTAGAAAGCGCAGACAGTAAACCATTGCTTTGACTGCTATTAACCCAGAGCTAGAATATACTATACCTGTACTACTAGATGCCCAAAGTTTATGTAAACCTTCTAGATTTTGGCGCCCTAGATAGTCGCAGACCAGTAAAAGCGGGCCACAAAGCATATTGCACAAAGGCCCCCAGCCCCAACAAGTATATGTATCAACAACTAGTTCACCTCGGAAAGGGGAACCCAATGGAATACTCAGTTATTATTCTCGATGAAATCAATGAAGATGGGTACGACTACATCGTCACAGATGAAATGATTCGCCTAGAAGATGACTCAGACGACGAAAATTCGTTCGAATAGTCTAAAGACTGACTGTAGAGGGGGCTTCGGCCCCCTCTTATGTTTTATGTCCTATACTTTAAAAACACCTTGAGAGTTCTTGAAAAAGTTTGCTATATCTGTAAGCCACTTTGACATCCCGTCTACGCGATTAACTGATCCTAGGACCCAGCGAACATTTTGGTCATTTTGGATTATTTTAGTTAAGGCCGTCATGCAACTACCCATGAGGTTCGGGGAGACGAAAAAAAGGGCCGCGACGTTTGTCTGTAGCAAAGAATCTTCCTGATACGTGTACAGTGCGTATAATTCATCAATTGTATTAAGTACAGCATCTCCGAATTCTCCACAGTTTCGCGCCGAACATTCTAAAGTACTGTCTAGTAGATCAACTCCCCCGCGTAGAGATTTATGGAGTTCGTTCAAACCGTCAAATTGAGCGTATGATAAAGATGCGTGCTGCGTTGAACCTTTGTCAGCCTTACATGCCAACAAAGTTACTTCATCTCGCGGCAAGGTCAAATATCGCGGATACATAGGGCGCCACTATAACCTATTTCTGCGTTTCTGTATAACTAAGGAGTACAGGAAAGATATCCCTTCTCTTAGTAGCGATCTCCGGGGAGCGTACTTCACTACCCTCTCCACAGGATCCCTGCGGTAGTCGTGAGTTAAGGATTTGCTCGTTGGTTGCATTGTATCTTTTGTTCTCACTAAAACGGGCTGTACCGTATGTTTACCGATAGCCTTGGCGATCTCAGGGCCTCTGAGGGTTTCTTTTATTAATAGTTGCTTGACTAATTTTTCCAAACCTACGATGTTGTCGTTAAGTAGTTTCACGGCGTTCTGGTACGCCGTATCTACTATACTCTCTAAAGCGTTTTGCGTATTTGTGTCGTTTCCGTAGAATGCTGTGGTTTCACGCACCGTAAGACCCAGAAACGACATACCGTAGCGGGTGACCATGAGGGATGCCATATCCGTTGCCGCTTTCAAGTCGGAGAAAGCGCCTTGGGTGAACTCCCCGTTCATATGAATTTCTTCTGCTGCTCTTCCAGCTAAAGCCACGATTAGGCGCGCCTCGGCTTGCTTTAAGGACATCAACTCGTCTGCCGGATGTTCCATCCATGTAATACCCCCGGCTTGCCCGCGCGGTACTATAGATACGAGTACCGGCACGTCCGCGTCGGGTAGTAGCGCGGCCGCTAAAGCATGTCCGGCTTCGTGCCATGCGACTATATTTCTGTCCCTAGTGGTGACTACGGCGGATGTCCGTGGCCGCCCCAATACCACATACTCTACGGCCAGTTCCAAATGCTCTCCGCTAATTTCTTTGGATTTTTCGCGAACCGCAAGCAAAGCGGCCTCGTTAACCACTCTGGCAATATCTGCCCCGGACATCCCTCCGGTTTTCGCGCTTAAATCCGTGTAGTCTACGTTGTTAGCCATAGGCTTTTTGCGAGTATGTACTTTGAATAAACTTTCTCTCCCTACTCTATCAGGTAAACCTACAACAATTTTACGATCCAGTCTCCCTGGTCTAAGTAGCGCGGGATCCAGCGTTTCAGGCCGGTTCGTCGCCGCAAGCACAACTATGTTATTTCTATGAAAACCATCTATCTCGGAAAGCAGCGCGATAAGAGTATTGTCATGTTCCATACTTCCCCCCGGGGTACCTGTACCGTCCCCTCCTTGTCCTCCTCGTTTGCGTGCGATAGCGTCGACTTCATCTATAAATATTATGGCCTTATCGTGTTCCCGGGCTTTAACAAAAAGTTCTCTTACGCGTTTGGCCCCTACTCCTACAAATTCTTGTACAAAATCGGAACCCGTACATGCTATAAAAGGTACGCCGGCTTCGCTGGCAACGGCCCGCGCTAAAAGAGTTTTCCCGGTCCCAGGGGGTCCGCTCAGTAGCGCACCTTTAGGAGCAACGGCTCCTAGTCTATCGTACTGTTTAGGATCTTTCAAATAGCGTACTATGTCATCCAAGTCTTCGATGGCTTCGTCGCATCCGGCGATGTCGTTAAATGATTTGTTCTCTACGTCTCCTTTGGCGGTTTCACTATGTTTACGTTGGGCTTTACCGACGGCCATAAGTACGAGCAACACCGCCCCTACTACAAGAAAAGGGGTTGGGACGGTATCGGTAATGCTTACAAGGATCACTAGGGCGGTCATAGTGGGTGTACTGTCAGGGGTTTTTGTGGTTCGTCGCTTATTGTACGATCGTAGCCGTTCTATCTAGGCTACTTGGTTAGGCGGCGCGGTTAAGTGCTGTTTTAGGCCTTATGGTGCAAGGCGTCACGAGTTTGTGTTTGGGGTGCGGTCAAGACGCTATTGTAAGCCGGCCCCGCATTCGGCAAGTAGGGAGTCTAGGGCAGTGGTATCGTCTCCGAGCATTTCGCTCATGGTTTTTAGTTTATTGACCACGGCGTTGACCATTTTTTCTTCTACAGTATTTTCGCTGTACATATAATACGCCAAAGCAGACTGCCCATCTCGATGTGTGCGGCCTTCTATCTGGGCCATATCTAAAGCAGACCAGCGCAAGTCGTGTACAAGGAGCACCCTAGGGGTGCTGTCGGCACCGGAAACGTCTGAGTTTGCGTGTAAACTGATACCTTCAGTTACGCTAAAGAGAACACAATCAAGTTTACCTTGCATAAACTTTAATCTTACGCTTTCCCTGTCTTTGGTTCTACCGTCTATAATACCTACTTTCATAGAAGGCTCTAACATCTTTTTTACGCTATCTATTGAATCATAAAATTGCATACTCACCGCAGGTCGATATCCCTCGGTAATGAAGTCTTTTACGGCACTACTTGTCGCCTTTGCCCTTAGTATTGATGCTTTCTGCCTGAATCGTAAAGCCGCAACCATAGCGTTTTTGGTGGTTTTCCCTTTCGACTTACCAATTAGTTTCATTTCCTCGACGAATTTTTCCCATATTAGTTCGTAAGATCTGTACTCTTTTGCGCCGAGACTTGCCGGTAAGGCCTGACGCATCATTTCAGGCCATCCGGCGATCATGGTAGGTTTTCGTCTCAGGGCTATCACCAGTTTTTTGCCGTCAAGTTCAAATTCGTCAAACAACATGGAACGCACTCTTTCGTAATCCCCTTTTTTTGGTATATATTCCCATTTACCAAATTTACCTCTACTGACTCCCAGTTCATTGGCCAAGCACCACTGCTCGTAGTCCACCAGATCCCTAGGCTTACTACCGGTTCTAACCGCTAGAAGAGATCCCAGGTAGGAGAGATCTAAAGGGTTCTGTCCCGCGGTCGCTGATGCCCAAATTGTGAAAGCCGGGGTTTCCCTGTTACCATCACTTTTAGTGGTCACCAGTCTGGTTACGCAGCGGGTTCTTTGACTGAGGGGATTTTTTAGCCGATGCGATTCGTCGCAAATAACTATATCCCAGTGGACTCTGGACAAACCAGACTTTGCGTGCCGTTTATTCTGTGTACGCGTTTTTTTGGCAGTTCTGGCCGTAACGGGTTTTTTGAGAAAGTTTTTCAAAATATCATAGTTCGTCACGCACCACAGGGAATTCACGGTTCCGTACGAGCGCAGGGAGTGTTTCCAGTGTGGTACCACGCTCAACGGGGAGATTACCAGAATGTTTAGTCGTTTTTTGCTTTGAGCAGCGATGCGATTTGTGGCATCGATAATAGTGTAAGTTTTGCCTAATCCTACGTCATCGGCCAGCAGGAATCCGGGTAGATCCGCATTGTAGGAGTTCGCTATGGCCTCGGCACCTTCGGTTTGGTGCGGCCGCAGGTTTATGCGTTTGTCTGGTTTTCGGGTGCCGGCGCCTTTGTTTTTGCGATGTAGATCAAACCATTCCAAAGTGTATTCTTCCGGTTTTGTCGCCATAGATATTTACGTATATCTATGAGTTGCCGGAAAATTTAGCCACGACCCGATCGCAGGTAGTTAGCGTCATTTTTGTCTCGTTGCATACTCTCGTAACAACCCCGGAACCGTACGCGTCTACTCTGAAGTGAAACAAGAACGTCCGTTCGCACTCTTCGTTGGCTTTACATGTAGCCAAAGCTTTTTTGTACTCTACCACTTGTTCGTCTAGATTTAAACCGTCCAGTCTGCTTAAGGCGGTGGTGGGGGCTAACCATCCTATACCTGACATACATCCGTCTTGTATGAGTTTTTCAGAGTTCTTATATGCGTCACATATAGTGTCTATCTCCTCGTAGGTCGGCGGTGTGAGTATTCTTTCACCAACCGTGGCCATCGGAGTGTACACTTGTAGATCGTACTTCTGCATGATAACACCGCCCATACATGCTATCACGTGTCGTTTGTCGCCAGTAGTATACAGATACTTGCAGTAGTCTCCTAGTTCGTCGTTGAATTTATTTACTTTTTTCCACACAGCGTGCCCATAGTAATGCGCACATTCGTCGGTATAGTATGGGTTTATTTTTTCGAAGTACAAACATTGATCCGCTACTTCCTGCAGGTCGTAGGCATCTTGTTCCGTGGTCATACCTTGTATCAAGCCATGTACCAAGGAATGAGTGCAGATATCGTCTATGGGTTGGGGTTTGGATTCAAACATCTGTTCTACTATTTTAGCGCTACTAGCGGACTCAAGAAGTTCCACTCCTAGTCTATGTGCCGCCTGGTGGCAGGCTATACGAAGGTTTGTTTTTTGCATTAAAGGCACAATATCGTATATTTGAGTGTAGGTACCTGCTTTCAAAGATGCTCTCATTGTGTCCATGGCGCAAACTACCGCCGCTTCGTTGATCTCTGTAGCCTCGCCCTGGATGTCTGAGCACTTCATGATGCGAGAGCTGATATCTGTTAGTTCGTTTTGGACGGATTTCGAGGCCACAACCCCCACTAGTACGGCAACCCCTAGCGCGGACAGGGTAGCGTAAATTTTTAAGTTGCGAAGTTTACCCACGCAGGAAACTGTGTGTGTCCGCGGATATAAGGCAAGACGCCTACAGTCCTCTTGTGTCCCCCGGGCGATGTCACGCCGCTTGCACGGTTGCTTTTCGTGCATTTTTCGCGTTCAAAGTTCTATATTGATGCGAATGCTGCTGCTTGTAAACGCCTAACAGTTTACATAGATGCTAAACTCTAACCTTTTAATGCTCGTAGGGGACTCTCACGGGAACACCAAGTTTGTGTGTGATGCCCTGGCTTTGGCTCAAGATTTAAAAATTCCCAGAATTTTACAAGTCGGGGATTTCGGGATTTGGCCGGGAGAAGAAGGCAGGTTGTATCTTAATGCCGTAGATACTGCTAGCAAGGATACAGGTGTGCGTTTCGACTTCATTGACGGCAATCACGAGGATTTCGATCAACTGGATGTTTACGAGAAAGAAAGCGAAAAAAATGCCGACGGATCGGTGCGAGTTCGTCCGCATATCAACTGGTGGCCTCGGGGCTCCGTTACGGTTATTGAAAATAGATCTATAGCTTTTCTAGGCGGTGCCGTAAGTGTGGACAGGTTTGCCCGCAAAGAAGGCAAGTCTTGGTGGTCCCAGGAACATATAACAAAACAACAGTTGGATAGGCTCTACGCGAACACACCGAATCCGGTGGATATTATGGTCATGCACGACGCACCCGCATGTATACCGATGCGATCCACAGGGGCGTTTCCGCCTATTTTGTTAAAGGCATCGTACGACGCAAGGCTGCTACTGGATAAAGTAGTGAAGCACGCTAAACCTAAACTTTTGTGTCACGGTCACTGGCATTTGCGTCACTATACCACTTCCAATCTACGAGGTTTTCGTTTCAAAACCCTGGGAGTCGGTAGCGAATCTTTACTTGACGGGGTATGTATACTGGATTTGAAGAACTTGTCGGTAGTACCTTACGGAGCGCAAACTCGTCCTCAGTCGTTGTCGACAGTTTATAGACAAAATCTAAAAAGTCCCAAAAACATCTAATAGCATCGTATAGAAACTATTTGTAGACTAAAGGTGCCCCCAGTTAATACATCCATATATTTAGGTTTCACAAAGTTTTCTTTAAACAAAACCGGATACTAGTTCTATATCTATTTGGCGAGCAGTCCGCGATCCCGGTAATTGTCGAAACCGTTATAAGTCCTCGGTGTGCCTTGAACGTAACTGGTGGACGGCGGACCTTTTTTAAGAGCGCAGGCAGCCGAAACCCATGGTGTCGTGTGTCCACGCGGGTTTCGGCTGCCCGGTTTATGCTGCAATATCGGGCATCTCTCAGGAACTTCACCTAGACTAACTTGAACGGGGTCTAGTATAGCAAAGTATCTGTCGGTATACATATGTATTGAGTCAGCGGCTATGTCTGCCTCTATTTCGTATTTGATTCCGCTGTAAGCGTTTTGAATGGTGCAGCCTTTAAGTAGCCCCGCATGAAAGTCGGCGGTGTAGTTTTTGAAAAATACAAAAACACCGTCTCTGTTATATTGGTGTTGATGCGCCATTTCATGCCACCGTAAATGTGCGTTACTGTAAAACGACGGAGATTCCAGCGCAGCAACTATACCGGGAAGAGAGATGCCTTGACGTGGCAGCACAAGCCGCATACTAGAGGGCAGTGTTACGACCCGCGTACCTGCCGCCACCGCCATAAGATCTTGGGCTGAGATGGGGGATATGTGCACGACTCTGTTGCGCCATTCGACACAAGACATAGGACTTACGTCCCGTATAATAGCGGGGACCATAAGGTAAACTCCAGATATTGCGAGTAAAGAGATAGATATTTTTTTCAGTTTACGCATACGTATCATAATGTACCCGTTGAAGGTACTGAATACAAAATTAGGTTAACTTTTCGCGGCCGCCCTTACTTGCCGGATCTATGCTGTACAAGGGTTTGAGAAGCCGATTGTTATTGTTACACAAATAGCACATGTACCCCGTACCTTGTTGCGGGGTATACACCCACTTTTAACGGGTTAACGGGTTCATAGTGGTGCTATCGAAGACCTTCGGCACGGTAGGAGATAATATGCTTTCAACTAAACTTTATGCTAAGACACTTTCGAAAAAATATCTTATTTTACTATGTTCAGGTATCGTTTTACTGACTTCTTGCTCTAAAGAGAGCGATTTACCGTCATCCGCGTCCTCAAGTTCGACGGATATGCAATCTGTACCAACTACGTCCGCTGCTGCGCAGGATGACGGTAAAGAAGTGTTCAGCCTTCTTGCAAAAACTCTGGTGAATATGAGACTTACTTTGACTGGTTCTTACGACCCTACTCAGGTAAGCGAAACAGTTGTTCCCGTGGCCATACTTGTTTTTGACAGTAAGGGCAACTCTGAAGTAAAACTACTCAGAGCCTCAGAGGTGCCTGATGAGTTAAACTATAGAAGTATACTGGTGGTAGACGGCGCGACGTATTCTCAAGTGGACGTCGGTGTCCCTGGTGGTGCGAGGTCTACAAAATGGGTTACAACTAATGCGGCCACAAACTCTGCGCCAACAGCGGCGGATCCTCTTGCGCTGCTGACGGCAGGAAGCACGAATACCGCCGACTGCCTGAAAACTGCGTCTTATAAAGAAACTAAAGCAGATACATGGGAGGTGCTGTGTGCCGCTACTATGCAGTTTCCTTTGATTGTTGGTCTAAAAGACAGCACTATAGAGTACGTACAATATTCAAATTTTAAACTTTCTTACGAGTTTCTCAAGGATGTAGAGATGATTGTCCCGCCCAAGGATGTTCTTGAGGGTGATTCTGCCGAAAAAGCGCTTATGTCAAGTAGTTTATCGACGACTACCACGTACATAGGTAATACCATCATACAGTCAGCAGTAACACAAGCGCCATCACCGACCGAAATTTCCATAGAGGATCTGGTTGATGCGGCAAACAGTGTACTCGCGGATGCGGGTAAACCTCAGGATGGGAATATCGTGCTCGACATGTATTCAACAGGTGAAGTTACCGCGACGTATATTGATAGAGTTTTAACATTGTCTCACTCCAAGTATAAAGTTTCGTGTTCCACAACTATAGATATTGTTGACGACATGTTCGTAGCATCTCCACCCGTCTGCGTCGGATAAGCCAGGACCGTCCATACTGTGTTTTCAAAAATGTTTAAGTACCGCAAAACTTCGGCGCAGGCTGCAAGCGATGTGTCGACTGTATCAGCCGGGTATGGTCACACTATGTTAATGAAGTCCGATAACACTCTCCGGGATACGGGTTACAACGAGGCCGGCCAGCCCGGTGACGGCACGGTTCATAAGCGCTAAACTCCAATGCAGGTCGCCAAATAGCGTGCCGTTTAAAGCCGCGGTAACACCGTATCGGGTATGAAAAAAGCAGTAGTACTATTATCGGTGCTAATGCTAGGATACGCTCTGACTTCATGTGCAGGATCGTTGCCTGTCTCAGAGCAGGCTGCAAGCGATGTATCGGCAGTGGCAACTGGTGGTTACCACACTATGTTAATGAAGTCCGATAGCACTCTCTGGGCCATGGGCGATAACGAGTACGGGCAGCTCGGCGACGGAACGGTTCGCAATCGCCAAACTCCGGTGCAGGTTGCAAGCGATGTGTTGGCCGTATCAGCCGGGTTTAAGCACACTATGTTCATAAAG